>OGYM01001092.1_pt1 | contig 20272 bp, 17 predicted proteins | sample 1576491 | NCBI WGS metagenome assembly OGYM01 (sample SAMEA3541515, study PRJEB24748) | human gut metagenome | biome: human gut; feature: human-associated habitat; material: faeces | place: China | collected 2012 | reverse complement strand
CCGATTGCACTCTATCAAATTTAAAAAATAAAGGAGACCAATTATGAAAAGTAGTAGTAATGTGAAAGTTCCGGATGGCTTTCCGAAAGGATTTTTGTGGGGTGGAGCAACAGCTGCCAATCAGTATGAAGGTGCATATATGACAGATGGAAAGTTGCCGTCTGTAGCAGATGTTCAGCCCCATGGTCCCCCTCAATGAACGGGATTCCGTGATTCCCGCAGGGGTCTTTCAGATCGTGCTGACCAACACCTCGAGTAAAGAGGTGACCGCCTCGGTCCTTTCCACCCTGGCCAACGGACTGGAGGGGGACCGTTCCAACCGGGTGGTGACGGATGCGTCCGGCACCTATATCCTGCTGGAAAACGATCGGGAGGATGTTAGCCTCGGCAACGGCAGCCTCGCGCTCTGGTCTCCTTCGGGCGATGCGGGATATACCGCGGGAGGGCAGACAGTCCGGGCGCTCTTCGACCAGATGGAGGCGGATGGTGAGCTCGACGGCAAACAGACGGCACCTTCAGGAAAAGGAACAGCACCCTCCGGACGATCTTCACATCCGCTCAGTCCTCCAAGAAAGATCACTCCTCCCAAGAGCATTAACCATTTATTCTTCCAAATCTGTTTCATAAAACCACATCTTATTTAATTGTTCTATTTTTACCTGTCTTCCTTCTTTATGCAAAAGATACCATCATGTGATATCTCTGCCATCACAAATATTTTTTCATATCATCACTTTAACCTATCATCTCTTCATAGTCCGGAATAACAGAAAACAGATCGTCCCGCTTCGTGCATCTTCTGATACACGAAGCGGGACGGAAAACAAACACAAAAATAAATACTTCTAAAGGTAATCCTCAGCTCTTTTCTACTTAACGATCAGTTCTTTTCTATTTCACGATCACCTCTTTCTATTTCACGATCAGCCATTCCCCTAGGTTGCGTTGTTCAGCATCAAAAGAGACACCGACCTTCACCGGTTGCCTGCCGTCCGAGGTGTAAGGCAGCAGATAGCCCTTCTCGTCAATCTGGCGTAGAGCCTGTTCTGCGCTGCCGTCCAGTTTAAACTCAAAAACATATATATAGTCCGGAGTTTTCACCACAGCATCGGCACGCCCCCGCGCGGTACGCACCTCTGCGCCTGTAAACTGCCCCATCAGCTTGAACACAAGATAAAAAACAACCTGATAATGACGCTCCGTCTTGGCATTCAACTCGTAAGGGAAATCCGCGAAAAAGCAACGAAGACGCTCCAAAAAGGACTCCACATCACCACTCCTCAGCTCACGGACAAATTTACCGATATAAAAAGCGGTATCCGTAGAGGCAACGGGGGTATAAAAGGGAGCAACGAAGTTGAGGAAACCATACTTGACCTCTTCATTGGGAAACCCGAGCGTATACAGCCCGAACTGAGAATCATACTTCTTGATGGTCAGATAACCGCTTTGGTAAATCATGGGAACGGGGTTGTGTATGTCGGCACGGTCATCGCTTAAGGAAGCGGAGCTGACCTCGATACCGTCCAGGTCGCGCAGGTCAAAATCAGTCTTACGCAACATATCGGCCAGGAAAGTAGGCGTACCGCTCGCAAACCAGGCATTCTCAAAAAGACCCGTCGAGAGCGTATTCAGCACACTGAAAGGATTGAACATCCCCTCCCAGTTGCGATAGTTGAAGTGATAACCGTCATATCGGCGGGTAAGCTTTTCCATCGTTTCCTCGTACGTCAGTCCGTTCGCACAGGCAAGGGACTGCAGTTCAGGAGCGAAGACGGCTTCTATCTCAGCACGGGTCATGCCGCACAGGGTAGTATAAGCCGGATGAAGGCTGATGTCCTGCAACTGGTTCAGATTACTGAAGATGCCCATCTGGGCAAACTTGGTCACTCCCGTGATAAAGACAAACTGCAAATAGGCATCCGCATCCTTCAATACGGTATAGAACGCCATCAGCGTTTCACGAAACTCGTGTTGCAACTCCGGATTGTCAAAAGAGCGCAGCATCGGCTTGTCGTATTCGTCAATCAGTACCACGACCCGTCGCCCCGTCTGTTCGTAAGCACGACGGATCACAGTCATGAAACGGATGGAGTAACTCCGGTTGATTTCCGTTACGCCATATGTACTCTCCCAAGACTGAAGCTGGCTTTCCAACAAATTCACCAAACGCTCTTTACTGTCATATTTCTCCGCATTCAGACTAAGATGCAGCACCGGATAGGTGAACCAGTCTTGCTCCAATTCTCCGATGGCAAGACCCTCGAACAACTCCTTTTTTCCGAGGAAGTAGGCCTCCAGCGTAGAGAGCAGCAGACTCTTCCCAAACCTCCGGGGACGGCTCAGAAAGTAAGGTTTCCCCAGTTTCACGAGTCGGTAAACCAATTCTGTTTTATCCACATAGAGATATCCTTCCTTACGGAGATACTCAAAACTTTGTATTCCAATCGGAAGTTTACGAGAGATCATAGAATCTACATTCATATCCACTTTATTTTTAGATCATCGCTATTATGCACAAAGATAGCAATTGTTTTCCGTTATTCCAGTATGTCAAAGATCGAAATTGATTCCTCTGTCAGTCCTTTTCCTGTATGCAGCGCAAAGGAAGCATCTCTTTCAAAACCCCTTTATCATTAATTCCATTGATACCTGTCCGTTGATCAGATGCCGTAGAAACCAACTGTAAATGCTTCGCCTGATAAGTATTACCATTTTTAACACTATTACAGCACCACATAAAATCGAAATAACCTATCTGGACAAACGCTTTGCCACCATAATATCCACACAATCGGAAATAGGTAGTCTTCGACTGATCTGTCTTATCATATCTCAATACAAACCCCTTATCGGCTCCTTGCGTATTATAATTACTCATATTCATATTATTAGTCGACTTATCCGGCAACTCCCCGCTATAATTCTCAGGACTGAACAAAGAGTAATACTCCTCCGCCTTCGCTACCCGCCATCCGGCCGGACACGGATCATGCACAGTCTTAACGGTAGCCCAGGCACCGGATATCGAGCTGGTGACATCCCCCGTGAACCAATACTCACCCGACGGTTTATAGGCAGTCAAAGGATTCCGGTATGCCGTCTGATAACTAGCTTGTCCGCTGTATGCCGGATCGAATGGTAAAAACTTCACCCCGTCCGACCCATATAAACTCATGATACCCACTATCGGTTCCGTTATCTTTGCCGGTAAATTCACCGTTTTAATCGGCTTATTCGAATAACTGCTCGGATACGGGTCTTTTCTCCCCCACTGATATTGAAAGCCATGCGCTTTAAACTTCTCTACATCCGAAGGAGGAACTCCTGCATATCCTGCCATCGCCCCCAAATCCCGGTCCATCATCGGCCGTTGATCCGGATGGTTGCCATACGTAAACTTCAGTTTTCTTTTAGTCAACGGTTCCTGCACATCCACATTACCCGTAGCGTCCGGATGATAATCCGTCACCCACACATGCCAGCTCCACAGTATGTTATCACTACTATCATAAGCCGCAATCACACCGCTTCCGCCCGTCGTGCCCGGAGCCACCCGGCAATAAATGCGGCATTGCCCCTTATCGGTAACGGGATTCTGTCCCACTGCCGTTCCGTCCGTACGCTTGATGTCTACAATGTTCGTATGGTCCTCAGCAGAGTTGACGATACCCATCACCGGCTCACCGATGTCCCCGTCCTCTTTCGTCTGCCAAAGAAGTTTCACCTTAACGATGCCTCCCCCTTGCTGTTGGCACCAGCCCTTCAAGGTTTCATTCGTTTTCTCTGTTCCGTCACTCTGATAAGCCAACGGGTCGAAGCAGAAACCTCCACCGGGAGCCACCATAAAGCAATTGGCCGTCGGAACCGGATTGTCATTGTTCTCCGAAGCGGGCACGGGATCGATGTAGGTCACACGTTTGTCATTCGTCGGGATACCCGTATGGCTAAAACTCACCGCATAGCTGTACTCCGTATTATTGTTCAGGCTGAAATCCGAGGACGTTTTCCCGCCGATGTACACACGATAATCCAGTTTCTTTTTGGGATCCGTGGTATTCACGGCTACAAAGTTCAGAAAAGAGCTTCCCTTCGGTGCATTCGCTTTCGTGCGCTGCAGATCGGAGTTTGCCGCGGGAGATTCGCCGCGTACATTGGCCGGGATCCAGCAAGAATAAGAATTGCCTTTACTCATATCGATCTCTACTGTATGAAACTGGTCCAGAATAGAGGGATAAGTGCCATTCGAGTCTGCTGTGGGAACCAGCGTATAGTTCAACGGGACGCTCTGCAACAGGACTTGTTTCAGTTCATAACCGCTCACGGTGTAGTTCCAGTTCACCGTCAGTCGTGCAGCCAGGCGCTTCAGCAACAGGCGGGTATCATAACTGCCCTCCGGACTCTGAATGACAGCCTTACCGTCAGTTCCCGTCACCACGTTTACATGTTCCAGATGGAGCACATAAGGCATGGCGTCGATAGCGTCTGCTGTCGAAGGATCGATCTGATTGATTATCGAAGCATCTATATCCATACTCTTTACCCCCTTTGTACTTTCTGTATCTTCCAGATTCTTACCAACTAAAGTTTTTACCGCATCCTTGTTTCCACGTGCCACCACCAGCAATTGACAGTCATTCATCACATTCAGCGTCACATCCAGGTGGGTGCCGAGTTCTACAGTGCCATAACTGTTACCATTCTGATAGGTCCCGTTTCTATTGTATTGGAGTATCTCCAGATTATACAGCTTAGTGGGAACGGCCGGGACGCCACGGGTAACTGCGTCCACTGCCTGAGTTACATCAAAAGCGGCAGCACCTGTTTTTAACGGCGAGCCGTTGAGGCGAGCCGTTGAGGCGAGCCGTTGAGGCGAGCCGTTGACCTCCTTCATTATTTGAATCTTCGGCAAAGCCGAAGACCAGCGATACCGTCACCTCTTCACCTTCAGGAAAAGGAACAGTACCCTCCGGACGATCTTCACATCCACTCAACCCTCCAAGAAGCGTCATGCCTCCCAAGAGCATTAACCATTTATTCTTCCAAGTCTGTTTCATATCATTATTATTCTTGTACACATCGAAACGGATAAGGCTCACCGATCATTCCCCAAGCATTATTCGGAGTACTCAATTCTCCTGCTGCTATTTTTGTATAATATATCCGGTAATTATTGCCATTCTTTGCTATCGTATTCGTTCCTTCGTATCCGGCTGCACTTCCATTAAATATCAATTTTCCATCGCTAAAGGATCGGTATGCCGTAACCGGAAACCAGGCTGTATTATCTTCTGTACGAAGAGAGGGCACACCATTCCCACCGGATACATTATACAGACGTCCACCCCGCTCGTGTGCACTACCACTTTCCATAAACGTTCCATTCGCATCAAACCAATACGCCTGGTTCTTGCCCCAGCCATTATACACTGTTTGATGGGGAATCTTCCATCCTGCCGGACAAGGGTCATAAAGAGTTTTAGAGTTATTATACAAATACTGATAGTCCGCAGTAGTTTCATTCAAACTATACCAAGAGCATTTGCTTTGGTTCTGATCGCTGCTCGAACCTGTTATAATATGGTCGGGATGTTCAATGACATATTGCAGCGTATTACCATTTACTAATGTAATATTGGAGTAAGCGACCTTTCCCAGTTGTACCCCTCGTCCTTCTCCATCATAAATAACATTGAGTTCATTCGCCGTTCCGTCTGTCGACCCCAAGAACGGATCCTTGCGTCCCCAATAGTACAAATAGCCTATCCGCCTTGCAAATTCCAGCAATGAAGCATTCTCACCGGGAAATCCTCCGGCAGTCGCACACAGATTCCGGTCCATAATCACCTTCCCGACATGCATTCCACCACTTTTGAAAGCCGTAGTGGCATATTGATGCACGCTTCCGTTCTGTGTCATCTGTTGTGCCTGGGCATAAGTGACAGAGGAAGTAATCCCCTGCGGTACATAATCGGTTATCCAGAGATGCCAGCTCCATACTATTTTACTGCCGGAATAGGCGGCAATCAAGGCATTTCCTCCTTTGCTCACCGGCACTTTGACGTGGATACGGGCTTTTTGCAAATCACCTCCGTCAGTGATACGCGCCAGATTCGAATGGTCATCTCCATTGATGGCATACCCCATCACCAAATCGCCCGATGTAGCATCGTCTTTCGTCTGCCAGACCAACTTAACATCCGTTATTTTTTTGTTATCGGCCAGCGTCGAACCATCCGTCAGATGTGTATTCCAACCACTCAGCGGAACATTGTAACCATTCATCTTCGCTTCATGCTTATACGGATTAAAACAGATATTCGTACCGGGTTTCATCATGAAGCAGTTGGATGTCTCCACCAGATTGGTGCTTTGCACCGGACTTTGGTCCAGCAGTTGAATGCGTTTATCCGTCTGGTAAGCCGTCGATTTGACGGAAAGTTTCCACGTGTAATCCTTGTTTTCATAGAGGTTGAAGTCCGTTGATTCCTGTCCGCCCAAGTAAGCACGATAATAGAGCCGTTCTTTCTTGACGGCATTGTCCACCACCAGTTCTACATACGATGCGGCGGTGGGGGCATTCTCTTTTGTACGGTAATAAGGTGAAGTGGCCTTCGCCGAAGTGCCGCGCACGTTGGCAGGTATCCACACGGTCTTCTTTCCCGCCGCCAACTCTGAGGCATTCGTCAGCCGATAGTAATCGATAAACTCAACTACTTCGGACGGATAGGTCATACCCCACTGCGTCTCCACCGGTGATGCAAGCAACCGGAAGGCTGCGGGAACCTGGCAAAGCTTCACCTCTTTCAGGGCATAGCCCGCGTTTTTCAGCGCAGCATCTATTTCCCAGTTCACCGTCAGCCGTGTTGCCAGCCGCCTGAGCAGCAGACGGGCGTCATAGCTCCCGTCCGGACTTTGAAGTTTACCATCGCTCGTCACGTTCACGCACGGCAGATGGAGCATATAAGGCATCTTGTTGATATCATCCTGCGTAAAACCTTCGGCGGGAATCGTCTTTTTGAAAAGATCGGCGTCCATCACCTGTTGTTGCACATTGGCGAGGCTGCCGCCGATACTCGGGGTCGTATTTCCTTTCCCGCGGACGATCACCACCAACTGGCAGTTCGTGGCCGGTGTCAATGTCACCAGGGTAGAGAAATCCGTTCCCGCAGTGATCTGCTCTTTGGATTGCACACTGCCCATCATCGTCCCGTCAGCCTTATATTGCATCAAATAGAACTGGTACAGCGCATCCGGATGACTCGGTTCCGTTGCACGGGTCCGCACGGCAGGCACCGGCCGGGCAGTGAACGCACCGTCCTGCCCGGAATCACTCCCCCGTGTGTCGGCAGAGGCAGGAAGGTTATACCCGTCCTCTTCATCGGCAAAGCCGAAACACAGGGATACCTCCACGGGCTTCGTGTCGGCATCGACCGGCACGACATCCGCCCGCTCTTCACAAGCCGCCATGCCCAACAGGCAGACAAGCACCGGTAGCTTCCACAGATTTTTAGAAGTATGTTTCATATTGGTATGTTTGTTTTAAGTTCACCACAGATTACACGGATTTTCACTGATTAATTATTTATATTCCAATTAATTATTTATATTTCACTGATAATCAAGTTCAATCGAATCAAAGATTCGGTGTTGATCTGTGAAGATCCAGTATTAATCTGTGAAAATCCGTGTAATCTGTGGTGAATCAAGTTCATTTCTGTCTTTTATTTGAAAACTACATTGTTCACCGGAAGCACCTCCACAGCATCAAACATCACTACGTTGCCGTCCGTGATCGTCACACGCACATCGGCGCTGTTGGCGCCACTGACATTGACGGTGAGCTTATAAAGGTAATCTCTGCGGATGTTGTAGTCAGTCATCAGGTTGCCGCCCAAATGCAGGAGATAGTTCACGCCGATAGAGTCCTTTGCGCCCGCATACACATATTTGCCCGACAGCTTGATGTACGTGCAGTAGTCCAATCTTCCGTCCGGCCCTTTAGCCGGAATGCTCTTTTCCATAAACGAGGCGGCTGTCCCCATTCCCCGTAAGTTTTCCGGCATATAGAATTCGAAAGAAGAAGACGGCCCCAAATTTGTAGTGATCTGAGTTCCGGTTGTGGATGTGATAGCCGTAGAACCATCCTTATCCGCAGGATACTTATCTTTAATACTTCCGCCTCCCCGCGTATAGAGCGCCATGTGTGCGGGTACATTGTAGAGGGAGACGGACTTGACGACAAGGTTACTCGGATTGTTTGCGTCTGCCAGGTCTCCCTTTTTATTCCAGGACAAGGAAATCGTGGCGTAAGCCCGCCGCAAAGGAACCACCAGCGGTATCACACCCGGTTTCTTGGGATCGGGCTTATATTCCAGCGGCCCCGATGTCAACAGGGACGGCTTGTTGTTATAACCGGAAAAGGCCACCGTTTTCGCCTTCAGTTCCTCTTCGGTTCCGGTGAAGCTGCTCAAGAACGACTGTTCCACATTGGCAATGACATAGAAGCGACTCTCCGCTTGGACGAAAACAACATCATCATTCTTGGTGTTGACCTCAATCGTCTGAGGATCAGGATTCTCCTGTGAATTAGCCGGAATCGTAAAAAAAGCTTTCTGCTTCAGTGTTGACGTTCCGCTCTCGGTGGCGTATTGCAGCACCCAGATCGTGTTAACAGGAATATTGTTAATCGCTCCGCGGGTATCCACCGTCAGCTCCGGAGGCAGTTTCAGAACTAATCGAAGCTCCTCGGAAGTCTCTACGGATTCCTCGCTGCATCCCGCCAGCAAGCCGGAAACCGTCCATAGGCCGGAAACCGCCAGCAGGCAACCGAGTGCCCATTTGCCCGTCCATCGTCGTATGTATTGTCTTTTTGCCATTCTGTTTTGATCTGATTCTAAATATGATAATTGTATATGAATATGCCGGTTATTTTCCCATTTCATCCGAATCGAGCGTTACGGTCGATTCATACTCGCCTATCGCCAACGTCAAGTCGGCGGGGTCGAGTATACCATAGAACGTCAGTGTGAAGTCGAACGTATAGGTCATGCCCGGCAGCAACACCTTCTGGATCTCCGCCGGATAAGTCTCGGTCAATGTCTTATCCCCATTATCTTTGTAACCTACCGTCAGGTTCACATCAAAAGAAATCATGGCCGATCCGTCTACCGGAAGCACCACAACCGGCGTACTTACTCGTGGAATGGTAACTGTTTGCCCTGTCGTATTATATGTGAATCCGGTGAAGGTCTGAGTAGTGGCAAATGTTTCATTCGCCACCGTCCCCCAGGCAGTACTGCCCAACGTGTAAGGCAACGATGCCCGGAGTCCTCCCATCTTGAAGGAGTTCACCACCAGACTGGTAGGAGTAACCGGATGGGTTCCTTTTTTTGCCGCCACACTCACTTTAATCTGTGCTCCCAAGCGTTTAAAGGGAGCCGGCAGCACTACGTCCATCATGTTTTCTCCCGTTTGGTTGGGTTGCACCACGATCCCTTTCAGGCTGGTGTACATAAAGTCTTTTCCGTTCGACACCTGAATCGTACCGTCCGTTTTCAGTTCGGGCACTTCCGTCGAAGAGTTGTACGATACCAGATAAAGGTCGTACGTTCCGCGATACAGATAGAGTTCGCCCGTAGCCACTCCACCCTTTACCGTATATACTTTATGATCCAGCGGTTCCGTCGTCGTGGTAGACGCACCTGCGGGGAAAGCATAGATACAGAAAGTCTTTCCATCCTCCATATCCGTTGCCGCATCGGCACGGGTCGAAGCCTCGTCCGCCTCCGCCCGGTAAAGAGAGAAGCGGAGCGATACCGGATCTCCCTCCTCCGTGCCGGGTTCCCCGGGAGCCTGTTCCGAACATCCTGTCAGTCCCGGCGCTCCCAGCAAGCAAAGGCAACACCCTATCCAAAGTTTCAGTCTTTTATTCATCGTTTCTTGTTTTAGTTCACCACAGAGTACACAGAGTAACACGAAGTGGATCGTTTTCCACTAAATCCCGATACTCGTGTTCTGGTTCGCATCGTTCTTCCAGTCCTCTATCTGTACCGAGCTCAGCTTACCTCCCATTTTGTCCACCGTAATCAGATAGACATAATGCTTTCCCGCCTCCCACTGCGCTGTCACCGATTGGGTTTCAAACGCATGCGCTTTCGCGGCAGCTTCTCCGTCCACACATACTTTGAGCCGGAACGAGAGCACCGTTTCTTCTTTCGCCATCGGCGCCACGAGGCAGGTCACGTTCGGTCCTTTCTGGTTTTCTTTCAGCTTCAACTCCACGCCACTCGCCTGCGCCAGTGTCAGTGTCGAAATATCCGACAGACTGTTCAGCAATCCGCTTTTCAGGTTCATCGTCCCGATGCCTGTCCGCAGACGGTTGGTTCCGCTCAGCACATCCACCTGTATCAGCTTTAGCGCTTCGGTGGCCGAAGCCGACTTCACGATACGGAAACTGACTTTGGCCAACGCATGCTTCATCTTGAAGCTGACGGTTCTCGAGGAAAGTGTTGCCGTGACGGGGGCTTTCCCCGTATCCGTACCCACACCGTAGAGATAATCGGCCTGCCCGGTAGCGAGAAAATCAGTCAATGACGACGGAAGGTTCACCGCCGTCGTATGTTCACCGTCACCGGACGCTTGGATGGCTGCGGGAGGATAATAGGCGTATAGCAAGGCATCACCCGAAGTGGTGTTCATGATCGTCTGCTTGTCCGGAGTCCAGACTCCTTCTTTCAAGGAGAACTTCATCAGTGGATTGTCTCCATACGCCGCATGTGGACTGGTAGCTGATGCGGTAGTGGTGGCATACACGTCCACCTCGGTGATAGCGGTTGCTTCCGCACGGGTGACGCTCTCCTCTCCCTCCACTTCGATCCGCTGCAATTCCAGTGCGCCTTCATCGGTGGCGAATCCGTCGTCCGAGGTGCATGAAGCCGTCAGGCATATCCCCGCTCCGAGGGCAAGCGCCATGTAGAGGCGATTCGCCGGCTTCTTCATTCGATTGTATTTTTGTAGGTTCATATATGTTTTCGTATCCGTTTTTCATTAAGTGGCGTTTCCCGCGTCTGTCTCCGTTGTCTCTACGAATCGTTCTACGGTGATACCGTTCAGGATCAATTCATTGGTGGACGTAAAGTTATACTGGTAGTTGTATCCGGCCTTCAAGGTATGGGCCGCCTTCTCGGTGTACTTCTTCTCCGTTTCACCGCTGTCGCCGGCCTTCACCTTGATCACAAACGTTCGGGAGCCGGGCTTGACGATGGCTACATACGTATGTTGCTGAGCGGAAGTTCCCGCTGCCGAAGCGCCATAGGCGTTGATCGTCTCCGATGTAGAGACATCGGTGGCAATCCCCGTACCCTCCAGGCTTGCCGTGCCGGGAAGCTTTGAATCATTTCCATACTTCACCACCAAGGTCACCTTCGCCGCTTCCGGAGCGAACGAGAACGTAGCCTTATTGCCATCGAGTACTCCTTTAGCCGTCAGCCGGTTGCTTTTCCAGAAATTGGTGGCTGTGCGCTGATCGGTTAGAATTCGGTCGAACGCCGTAGGATACGAAGCCGTAAACGTTTCACCACCGGTGGTGGTAAGCGCTGTTTGTCCGCTTACGGGTTGCCAGGTGCCGGTTGTGCCGGTGACCATCCGTTGGTAGTCGGCAGTTTTCGTGCCGTCCGTAATCCGGATGGTATCATTCGCTACAAATTCTCTTTTATCATAATCATCGGCATGCGAGTCTGCCGCCGCACGGGTAGCGGGATTCCCCACCTCCGCCGATACTTCCAACGGACGGGGCAAAGCATCCTCTTGCGAGCAGGCGGCCAGCAGAACCGGGAAGAACAGGCAGAGAGCCGCCCCGGATACCGATAGGATTCTATTCTTTTTCTTTTTCATGGGGTTACATCAAACTAATATTACATCAACTAATATTACATCAAACTAAGTTACATCAACTTAAGGTTCCTGTATGCGAATCCCCGCTTTGCCACTCTTTGATCTCCTGACCGGTGGGAACCAGCACATCATTTTTCAGGGTGAGCGTATAGGTGTAGTGACTGTTCGCCGCCCTTGCGCAAATAAGGGTGATGTCATAGACCACTCCGTTAGCATCCGTCACCGATACCTGTATCGACTGTTGGGAAGTAAGCGGGGCGATAATGCCATGCCAGGTATATTGCTCTTTGTCTGTACCACCGGGGTGATACAGGTAGACGGTTTCATCCTTGCTTGCTCCTCCGGAGTAAAGCCCCTTCCCGGTTACGGTCATACTCGTAAAATCCTTGGACAGTGTGTTCTTTCCCGAAAATTTCAGGGTCAGCTTCACGCCTTTGTGCACAAAGGCGCTTTCGCCTGTAAAGGAGAGGGTTCCGTCACGGCCGATCGCCACCTTCTCAGGAGTCTCCAGCAGATTGCTCAGGCGGTAGTCCTCACCTCCCGCCTTTCGCTGGTCGGCACGGATACCCGAGTATTCGATAGGGTAACTCGCCTGGTAGGTGGCTCCGGACTCAACGAGCAGCTCCGTACCCGTACCCGTCACCGAAGGTTTCCACTCGCCCGTACTGCTGCCGGAAGAAGCGGAGTTCAATGTATAGTCCACCGGAGTGGATGACGAGCCGTTCCGCGAGCGGATGATACGGATTTTGTCACCTACGGCAAAGGTGCTGCGGTCGTAACCGTTGTCGGCTGCCACGGCACGGGTCCCGGCTGCCACGGCCACCCGGGTCTCAGACTCCCGGCCTTCACCGGAAGCGCAGATCGCGGCGGACACCGTAAGCGGAGTCCCTTCGGGCAACGAAGGGGTCAGCGCATTGTCCGAACAGCCTGCGGTAAGCAGCAGGCAGCCTAAAACCATTTGGTATAATCTATCTGTTTTCATACTGAATCATTCATTCTGAATCATTTGTCATTCTGAACCATTTATTGTTCTGAACCATTTATTGTTCTGAATCATTTGTTGTTCTGAATCATTTGTTGTTCTGAATCATTTGTTGTTCTGAATCATTTGTTTCATTGCCAGCCGGGATCTACGTCACTGCTCCCCCCGGAAACTTCCGCCCACCCTTTTATATCGACAGGTTGCAGGCTGATTCCCCGTTCGCCGAGCGTCAAGGTATAGACGTAGCGGTATCCTTTCTGCCATGCCGGGTTGAAGGCATCGGTCGAGAGGGTAAGATCCCGTTCGGTAGCGTCCGAGCTTTGTTCACCTAGTGTCAGCGTCAACGTCACCTGCGTGCCCGAAGCTGCCTCAGCCTTCGGAGCCACCAACCCGTAGGCCACTGTAACGGGGCCCGAGGTGCCGACCTGTTGCGGACGGGCCGATGGGGTAAAAGAGATTTCACCCACCGCGTCCAGTCCGGACAAAGCGCCATCCGTCAGGGACATCGTGCCGGCCGATCCGGATCCGGAAGCAGTCGTACAGTAGAAAGGAGTAGCGCCGCCCGCTGCCGTAAGCTTAATCTTCTTTACATAATCGTATGTCGGATCCGGGGTGCGGTCGTTCGCGTTCTGAATGCGGAACACGACTTGCGACAAGGCGTGTTGCAGATAGAGGGTCGGCGAAGGAGACAGGCTGTTGGCGGTAACCGCCGTAGCCGAACCTACGGTAGCGCTGCCGGAACCGTAAAGATAATCGGTGGTAGAGCAGTCGTAGGTATTTCCTCCGTCGAAGTTTTGCCCGGCAGGCACGCTGACGGGGAGAGCAGGCAAGACAGTACTGCTGCTGCCACCGCTACCGCTGCCACTGCCGCTACCACTGTTGCCTCCACTACCACTGCCGCCATCGCTCTTCAAGGCTGTCGTGGCGGGTGCCCAGGCATAGACCGTTGCTTTTGCGAGGCTGACGTAGGTAGAAGGAGTGCTCGTCCAATTGGTACCGGAGGTCGCTTTCGTGAAGGTCGCTCCCCCGGCGTTGCTGCCCGGATAGAGACTTCCGTCCGCAGCGGCGAGGTAGATGCCAATGGTGCTGATCCGGTCTGCACCCGTACCAACATCGTTGATCATGCTACGGGTGGAGGCGAGCGTGGCACCGGCATGAACACCGGGCTGCAAGAGGACGGCATCGCCGTCGGTGAGAACGGAGTTCTCACCGGAACAGGCTATGCAAAACAGGGATGCGGTCCCAAGGAGCAAAAGAATGAATACGTTCTTCATCTATTATCTTGTTGAGTTTTTCTTCTATCACTTTATATCCAGGTCAGTGCTTGACGCAACCGTTGTCCATTGTGTCACGGTCACACTCGAAATGACGAGTTCGGAACCACTGAGCTTGACGGTGTACAGGTAATTCTCTCCGGCCTTCCATGCACTGTTGCTACTAGGCAGGGCGACTTTATAATCCTGGTTGTCAATCGTCAGCGTAGCTTCCACGGTCGACTTATCGACCGTGCTTTCAGGCAGGACGAGGATACTGGCTTTCCTGGCGCTATTTTTGGCGGTGGCTCTGGCCTGATCCGTGTCAGCCGTTGCTTTGGACAACGTATAGTTTGCTATATCACGTGTATAGGTCACTGCGACCGGAGAGCTACCTGCAGTGATCGTACCATCCTTAATTTTCATTGTAGGGTTGGTACCCCCATTATTTAGTACATTTTTAGTATCTCCACTTTTATTGGCTAATACCAGTTTGGTGAATGCACCGGTATTTTTATAGGTATGATCCGCATATACCCGGAAGCTGACCATCGCAAGGGCGTGCTTCATGGTGAGCGTCACCTTTCCGGTTTTATTCGTATCACCGTTTTTATAGCTGGCTTTCACCGCAGTACTCTGATCGGCATACATATAGTCCACCTCTCCGGAGGCTGCGAGAATCTTATCTTTTGTACTGGTTTGACCGTCCGAATTGTCAGTGGATTGAAAGTCGATCTTGGCGTTAGCGTCTCCGCTCTTCCCCGGAAATACAGAGATATTGATCGTGGAATTATCAGTGTATTCGCCACTCGAATCAGTGGCCTTCAGCGCAGTACTGCCACTCTGAAATTCACCATTACTACCCGGTTGATACGCCGGATAATGCGCATAGATCGTAGCCTCTTCCGCCGAAAGATAGATTTTATCGGTCGTGCTGCTATTGCCCCATTTCGAAGAGTTGTAAGTGTACAACCCATAGTTATTCGTTGTCTTATTCGTCGTTGTGCTGTTGGCATACACCGCGATGCTTCCTAATGCAGTCCCTACAGCCGATGCATCCGAACCGGCATCTATCGCGCCGCGTGTCAACACCACCTGTGGCGACACCTGCAATTCCGCCACCCCGGTATCCTGTCCTTCGGGCAAGATGCTTTCACTGCATCCGACAGCCAACAGCAATGCCGGAAGAGCCATAAGCCAATGATATTTCGTTTGGTTAATCATCATGTTCGTTTTATCTTTTTTTAAATTCATGTATCTAATCCGCATCCAGAGTGCCGTCAACAGTCACCGGAGCCCACACCTGCACCGTTACCGAAGTGATTCCCAGTTCATGGTCGCCGATGTTCAGCGTCACTACGTGTGACATGCCCGCCTGCAACGGATTTTTCCCGCTTGCGTTGGAATCACCGAACGTAAGCGACACATTATCGAATGTACCTATTGATGTTTCTACTTTCAGCGTATACGTGTTGCTTCCGCCTCCATTGCCGTTGCTTCCGCCGGCTTCCAACGGAGGGAGTAAAAGTTGCCCCACAGATACCGGAGTCTGGCCGGTCACTTCCGTTCCTTGCCCGGCTCCGTTGGTTCCGTTCTGCGTAAGATCCACCGTCAGTCCCTGGGGATGTTCGGTTGTGGTGGAGAACGTCACCTCTCCCGTAGCCAGCTTCAACGAAGCAAGCGGTTTCGCCTCCTTCACCGTGATACTCTTCACCCATACCGACACCCCGTTTTGAAGCGTCTTCTTCGCTTGAAAAGAGAGTTGCGTCAATTGATGGTCGAACACCAGTGAAGGAAAGTGCCCGTCTGCCCAGCGGTTTCCCTGTATCTGAGAAGCGTAAAGCAGATCGGTCTGCCCTGTGAGTACAAAGGGAACCGTACCGGCATAAGTGCCCGTTCCACTGCCCGAAGCGGCTTTATCCGGCTCGGCGTAGGGGGCGTAGCTTACCAGATAGAGCCAAGCTCCCCAACGGGGATAAATGGGCGCTGCCTTACCGGCATTGTCCCAACTTACTTCACCGTTGGTCCCGACAGTTCCTTTCCAGACACCCTCTTCGGCGGCAACCACCGGAGTGGTGTAGTCTCCCGCGGTTCGGGAAAATACCATGGCGGCCTCAAACTCCGCCTGAGGCTTGCTGCCTGCCGAGACCGCCGCCCTCGACGATACATCGCCCTCCAGAGCGGAAAGCTCCACCGGAACCTCCTCCTCACCCATCAGCGAGGAACGGTCCGCGTCGGAGCAACCTGCCAGGAAAGCTCCCGGCAGGCAGAAAAAGACAAAAAGCGAAATATGGCGTTTCATGATCATGGCAGACATTTTATGCGAATCAGTTCAGATCGGCATGGCCGGCATCACCCGCTACCCAGTCGGTTACAGTGGCGGTTACGGTCATCTTCGTAGCATCCGCCGGAGTCAGAGGCTCGGTCACGTTCAGGGTGATCAGGTGTGACTTACCGGCCTCGGTAGACAGGTCTGTTGTATTATCCTGCTTTTTGATTGTCACATTACTGAAAGTGATATCAGTGCCTCCCACAGAGATCACCGCATCGATCACGACTTGGCCCGAAGCCTGGATCATCAACGGATTACCTACCCGCACAGCATCTGCACCCAGCGCCACACTGGAAATACCACCCACATTCATCACAGCGGCATCCGTCCACTTGCTCACACCGGCCTTACCCGAAGCCGGAGCTACGTTGACCTCTGCAGGCACCTGTGCGTCCTGCACGCTGATTTTCTTTAAGCTGATGGTTTTATCGGTCCATTCGCCACCACTTGCCTGAGTGGTGAGCTTCATCTCAAAGTTGAGCTGGGTGGTCAGGTGCTTGAACGTAAGTTCAGGTTTCTGTTGACTACTGCTGCTACCGGCCTCCGCCGCGTCGGCAAGCATCACGTCCTGCTCCCCGTCTGTTTGGGGAATCGTCACCGTTGTACCGCTAACCGTTCCCGCAGGAGCCACAGCCGCCAGCCAAGACTTCGTGCTGGCAGTCGTATGGTAATAAAGAATCGGGTTGAGTGACACCGTGGCCTTAGAACCCGCCTTGAAAGAGGCGGTGGAAACCGTGGCACGGGTTGTCAGTTTGTTCTGTCCGCCGTCTTCCTTCACTTCATTGGCAAGCACCGGAGAAAACTTAGTCCAATCAGCAGCCTGATCACCGTCAGCCACCAGCACCGTAGCCGTCACATCACTGCCTACGCCCACCGCCGCGCGGGTCTTCACCATGCCCTGCACGCTTTGCGACACTTGGATAGGAGTCGCGTTCACCGGATTCTCGGGCAAAAGGTCATTGTCATTGCTTGAGCAGCTTGCCAGCAAAAGGGCCATAGCCGCCACACTTAGTTTCGTTTTCATTGTTTTCTAAAAGTTTTATAGTTAATAAATATGTTTATTGTTCTGTTTCGGCAGACCGATTGTCCACCAGTTCCCCACTGCCGGAGTCGCCCTCCTGCCACCGTCCGACCGTAGCGACAGCTACAATCTCCACCGGATCGGGAATGACGGGATCGGGAAGTTCCACCCGGACGGTATAAGCCGTTCCGCCTTCCCCCTCCCCGCCTTCGAACCGTACGGGAAGGGCACGGTATTCGCGGTCGTGTGTCCGGTCATCGTCTACCGAAAGCACCAGGTCGATGGTCAGCGTAGCGGAAGGCTGCACCAGCACATAGCCCGGCAGCGTCAGCTTGTTGCCGTCAAACGGAAGGCCCTCCGCCTCTTCGCCCGCTTCATAAACGGGCACGCTCACCGTGCGCTCACCCGGCAAGAGCGACTCTTCGGCCAGGGAGAGGGTCACCTCGTCCGTCAGTCCGTTCAGATGGAGCGACCGCACACGGAGCGCCCCGGTATCTTCGGCCTCTACCGTGAGTGTAAAGATCAGTTGCGTCAGCAAGTGCCGATACAGGAACGATTGGCTGTCGGACTCCCCGAAAGGAGCGGAAAGCGATCCGTTCTGTTCGCCCGTCAGCATCAGGTCTTCTTCTCCCGTCAGGCGGTAAGTCAGCCGCCCGTCAGCCGTCAGCGGTGCCGGAGGATAGTATCCCCGCAGATAGAGCGCCGAGCCGTCCGACGGATAGTAGCGTTCGGGCATCAGGCGGATCTCGTTGTCCGTGGCAATGCCGTCCCAGCTCCCGTCGTACTGTCCCGTACGTACACCGTAAGCGACACACACCGGGGTATCGCCGAAAACGTCCACCGTCGCACGGGTACGGATACCCGTAAAGAGACGGATGGGAACCGGCTCCGGTTCCGGACGCGGTTCGAGCGAGCGCTCCGTACACGAGAAGAGAAGCTGGGAAAGAAAGGCAGCTTTCAGTATGTATTTCAGTTTGAGTATCATATTCCCATTGTATTTCTAAAACCTATATCCCAGCCCCAGGTTGATCCCCGTCAGGCCCCAACGGACGAAGGAGGCCGGATGGTGATAGTATGCATGGGGAGGTTCGTTATCATAAGCCTTGGCGGACGAATGGAGGTATCCCCCGCGCACTCCCGCCTCGATGCCCCAATGACGGGACAGGGGGACATACACGCCTGCGGAGAGTCCCGCATGCCGGTAACGTCCGGTGCGGCTTCTGCCTGTGGCGGCCGTATCGCCTGCGGGCGAGGGACGGTAATCGAAATCGCCCGACTGACCGTAGACACCCAGATAGAACCAACGGTAACGCCCGTCACCTTTCAGCCACAAACGGGGCTCGAGGCTGTAGCCGGAGACGCCCCAGAAACGGTGATCGCGCCCGCCTTTCCAGTCTGAATACGCCGCAGAGGCCATCACCGACCAACGGCGGGCAAAGTGAAGCTCCAGCGCCAGGTTGGGCCTGAAAGCTCCCAGGCGGCCTTCCGCCGTCAGCCCCGACCAGTCGGCAAGGTTCGTCTTCAGGGAGAAGACCATCCGATGCGGGTTTTCTGCTCCCGACCCCGCAACCGTACCGGGATGACCGGCCGGACCGACCGGTACAAAAAGAATGGGGGGCGGGCACGGGCGGTTGTCCGGAGCAGATGGGACCGCAGGAGGCAAAAGCGGATATCGGGAGGCATACATGCCATAGTTGCGGCGGGCGGCGGATAAAGTATCCGCACCCGCAGGCTCGCGCAGGCAGACAATCACCACGTCGCGCTCTTCACCGGGATAGCATACGGCATGGTTGTGAGTCACGAAATACTCCTCTTTCATGCCCTTGCGGGTGATCAGTTCGGACTTCACACGGCTGCTACGCACATAGGCCAGCCAAAGATTGTCGTGTACGCTCCCGCCCGAAGTGCAATGACCGTCTACATAGATACGCATCTTCCCGTCGGCGATAGGGCCACGGAAAGAAGAGACGGCGGCAAACAGGCGTTTCAGCTCGTGATTGTTGCCTTGATAGTCGGCATACAGAACGTCACGCCCCTGTACAAAACGGAACGTGTGCAACGAATCGCAGTCCGAAACCGCACGTGTGCCGACACCCCGACCGCAGACCGGTGCGGAGAGCAAAAGGATATATCCGAGCAGCAGTAAAATTCTGTTCATGGCGGCAATCTCTAAAAAACGGTTTACAAACAAAGTTCTGTCAAATGGATTTCACTGAATATGCTGCGCATCATCTGGTTGACAACCCCCATACGGGAGGCCACCGACCCATAACGGCCATAGACACGCTGCTCGTCGACATCCGGAGAAACCGGACACACCCCCTCGTGCAGGATCAGCAACAAGGACAGCAGGTCGATGGAGCCCAAAGGCTTGCACAGTTCATAAGAAACGGGACTATCGGAAGATTCCGGGCATATACAGCGAATCAGCCCTCCACGCTCCAACAGGGGAAGGAGGACAGAAACATTCCGGAAAACGCAATCGGAAGAATCAGGAGGACAAGATATGCCGGCATCACGGTAATAGATGTAACGAAGCACCCTGATAGCCTCCTGGGTTAAAATTGTAAGCATAACTTTTTGTTTTGTTTGTGAAGACCGTTACTTTGTAGGTAACGGCATTTAACAAATATCTGAAACAGACAGCGTTCTAAACCGAATAATTAGATTTAAACAATAAAAGGCATCCGATGATGGCAATAAAATGTTCATCCACGTTAAATTACACCAACGCGGACAACCCTTCTTATTGCTTTTTTAAGAGAAAATAGGGAAAACTAATGCTAAGC
>OGYM01001084.1_pt1 | contig 20385 bp, 19 predicted proteins | sample 1576491 | NCBI WGS metagenome assembly OGYM01 (sample SAMEA3541515, study PRJEB24748) | human gut metagenome | biome: human gut; feature: human-associated habitat; material: faeces | place: China | collected 2012 | reverse complement strand
ATTCGGGAATCCTCCAGGCCGCCCACGGTGATGCTGCTGACGCGAATCATCGGCTGACCGACGTCGGTCGGGACGCTGCCGCTCTTGGAGCCGCACATGCCCTGCGACAGTTCCAGTTCTTTGCCAACGCGGTCAATCTTCATCAGGATTTCGCTGCCGCGCCCAATCAGGGACGCGCCGCGCACCGGGTGGGCAATCTTGCCGTCGCGCACCAGATACGCTTCCGCCACGGAGAAGTTGAATTCGCCCGTCGCCGGGTTGACGGATCCGCCGCCCATCTTGCGCGCGTACAGACCGTCGCCCATGGACGCGATGATTTCCTCGTTGCTGTCATTGCCGGGGGCGATGAAGGTGGAGCGCATACGGCTCGTGGGGGCATAGGCATAGCTTTCGCGGCGGGAGGAGCCGGTAATCGGGTGATTCATCCGGCGGCTGCCGAGGCGGTCAACCATGTAGCTCTTCAAAATGCCGTTCTCAATCAGCACCGTGCGCTGACTGGGCGTGCCTTCGTCGTCCACATGAATTTGACCCCAGTTGTTGACAAGCGTGCCGTCGTCGATGGCGGTCACGATGGGCGACGCAATCTGCTGGCCGAGCTTGCCGCAGAATTCGCTCACGCCGATGCCCACGCTGGTAGCCTCCAGCGAATGGCCGCACGCTTCGTGGAAGATAACGCCGCCGAAGCCGTTGTCAATCGCGACGGGCATCACACCCGCGGGGCAGACCGGTGCATGAAGCATCGTCACGGCCTGCTGGGCAGCAATTTTCCCTGATTCCTCCGCATTCACGCGCGTGTCGAACAATTCAAAGCCCATGGACGCGCCGGGCGCATCACTGCCGGACTGATTTTCCGTGCCGTTGCTGGCAATCGCACTCACGCGCAGGCGCGTCTGCACACGGCGGTCGGTCACGAACACGCCCTCGGTATTGCAGATGCACACATCCTGCACATGGTCGCCATAATTCGCCATCACCTGCACAATTTCCGGGGAAATGCTGCGCGCCGCCGCTTCCGCCGCGCGGAGCTTCTCCGCCTTGAGTGCCGCCTTCACGTCAGTCGGCAGGAGCAGAATTTCTTCCGGGCGGGAGGCATCCCACGGCTTAAACGGCGCAACGACGCAGCCCCTGCCGCCGCGCACCGCCGCTGCTGCCTGACGCGCACAGTTCATCAGCCCTTCCCGGCTGGTATCGTTGGTGTAAACATAAATCGCATTCGTACCGCTGAACACGCGCACGCCCGCGCCGTGCGTCCGGCTGGTCGTCGCGCTTTCCAGCTTATGAGAGCGCATCCCCATTGCGTGGTCAATGCGGTCTTCCATGAAAATTTCAGCGAAATCACCGCCGGTGCGTACCGCTTCCTGCAATACTTCCCGTGCAACGTTCTGATCGAGCATTGGTGTTTCATCCTTTCCGAGCCGTTCCTCGCGGCTCATGTTTTATTATACCACATTCTTTCCCATTTGTACATGACCCGCCGGGAAACTTCACGGCTGCACAATTTTCCACCCGCGATTTTTTCGGTGGCGCGCGTTGTCTTGCGCACACAAATGTGTTATGCTGAGGATGGCAGCGATTTTTTCTATGCTTAATTATAATTGTCGTAGTGGCGAAACCCCTGCGCAATGCAAAAAAACACTATTTATCATCATTGAAAGGAGTCTCCCCCATGGAAACCATGCAGAACATCCTCACCCGCCGCAGTGTGCGCAAATTTGCCGACAAGCCGATTGAACCCGACAAACTCCACACCATTCTCGAAGCCGCGATGAGCGGGCCGTGCGCCGTCAACGCCCGCGAATGGGCGTTCATTGTCGTAACCGACCGGGAAAAGCTCGCGCAGATGGCGGAGGCGAACGGGCGCGTCGCGCGGATGCTCAATCAGGCAGCGGCGGCGATTCTTGTCTGCGGCGACCTCGACCGCGCTTTTCCGCCCGCGCCGGATTTCTGGGTGATTGACGCCGCGATTGCCGCGCAGAACATGACGTTAGCAGCGAACGACCTCGGCATCGGATCGGTCTGGCTCGGCACTTGGCCGGACGAAAAGCGCGTGAAGCGGCAGGCGGCGATTTTCCAGCTGCCGGAGACGATTGTACCGCACTCGATACTCGCGCTCGGCTATCCGGCGGAGGATATCGACATGCGTGCAGTGCGCCCCAGCCGCTACGAAGAAAACCGCGTACACGTTAACCAGTGGTAAGAATCGACCCGACCGCCGATATTGCCGGCAGCCGGGTCGTCTTTTATTCTTTGGATTCCGCAGGTTTTGCGCCGTCGCCCGGTGCTTTTTCGCGCTTCACGTTAAGCGGCGGCACGTCAAGCTCGCACCGCAGCGTCACATGCCGCGTGAAAAGGTAGCGGTCGATCAGCAGGAGGTAGTTCACGTAAAATACTGCCATGAAGGAGAGGGGAACCACCAGAAACCGCACGTATTCCTGCATGTTCATAACGGGTTCGCGGCCGCCCGGTACGAAGAGGGGAAGGCCGAAAACCACGCTCCAGGCCGCCAGGTGGAGCCAGAAGCCCGTATGTCTGGATTGCAGGGATGTCATCCTGTTGCAAATATAGGAATTATCCGGGTATTTCATGCTTCTTTTTCTGTATGGCGACGGCTGTTTCGGATTCGGCCGGTTTTCCGAAAAAATAGGGTCGGTATCTTATCCTGAAAAGCGGTTATTCGTAGCGCAGTGCGTCGATGGGGTTGAGCATCGCGGCTTTCTGGGCCGGGTACCATCCGAAGAAGATGCCTGTAAGGGTGCAGACGGCGAACGAAAGGAAAACGCTCCAGGGCTGGATATAGATCGGGAATGCCGCGAAGATATTGACGAGTACGGCGGCGCCCACGCCGACGAGGATGCCGATCACGCCGCCCGTGACGCTGATCAGGATCGATTCGATCAGGAACTGCGCCAGAATATCGCGCCCTTTGGCTCCGATACTCATGCGCAGGCCGATTTCCCGGGTGCGTTCGGTCACCGAGACATACATGATGTTCATGATGCCGATGCCGCCCACGAGCAGCGAAATGCCCGCCACGGCCGCCAGCAGCAGGGTCATCATGTCGGTCGTCGAAGTGAGCATCGACGAAAGCTCCTGCTGGGAGCGGATCGTGAAGTCGTCTTCGTCGGTCGCCTTGAGCTTGTGGTTGGTCCGCAGGATTTGCGTGATCTCCTCGATGGCCTGGTCGGTATATTCTTCGCTCAATGCCGAGCAGGTGATCGATTGCAGGTGGGTGATGGCGAGGATTCGCTTCTGAACTGTGGTGTAGGGGGCCAGAATCAGGTCGTCCTGGTCCATACCCATACTGTTATAACCCTTGCTCTCGAGTACGCCGACGATGCGTAGCGGAATCTTTCCGAAACGGATCACTTTGCCCACAGGACTTTCTCCGTCCGGAAAAAGCTCGTCCACGACCGATTTGCCCACCAGACATACCTTGGCGGCGGTCTTGACGTCCTGTTCCGAGAAGATGTCCCCGTCCTCGACTTTGTAGCGCCGAATGTCCAGGTATTCGGGGCTGATACCGTAAACGGTCGTCGGCGTGTTGTTGGCACCGAAGATGGCCTGCCCGGAACTGTTGACCGAAGGCGAAATGTAGCTGATATAGCGCGCCTGCGCCTGAATGTCTTCCAAGTCCTTGAGCTTGAGCGACTCCATGTCCGCCGCGTCGAGCCGCACACCGCCCCGCCGGTCGCCGCCGGGATGGATCATGATCATGTTCGATCCCATTTCGCTGATCTGGGCCTGAATGCTCCGTTTGGATCCCTGTCCGATCGCCAGCATCGTGATTACCGACCCCACGCCGATGATGATGCCCAGCATGGTGAGGAATCCGCGCAGTTTGTTGTTGCTGAGTGCTTTGAAGGCTATTTTGAAAAGATTCGTGAGGTTCATGGTCTGCTCGTGTTTCCGTGCTCGGGTTCGGATGGATGGTTTGTTTTAGTCGTCGGTTGCGGGCAGTTTCGCCAGAGCTTCGGCAGCGCTCAGGATCTCTTCGTTGCGGACGTCGCTTATGATGTGTCCGTCGCGCAGGGTTACGTTGCGGCTGCTGTAACGGGCGATTTCGGGGTTGTGCGTTACGAAGATGATCGTGCGGCCCTGGGCGTGGAGCTGCTGGAAGAGCACCAGCACTTCGAAGCTGGTGCGGGTGTCGAGGTTGCCCGTCGCTTCGTCCGCGAGGATGACGGCGGGGTCGTTGACCAGTGCCCGCGCGATCGCCACGCGTTGCATCTGGCCGCCCGACATCTGGTTGCTCTTATGCAGCATGCGGTCGCCCAGACCGACGTTGCGAAGCGCCTGTTCGGCTCGTTCCCGTCGCTGCGCGGCCGAGTAGGTCGAGTTGTACATGAGCGGCAGTTCGACGTTCTCCAGCGCCGTAGTTTTGGCCAGCAGATTGTAGTTCTGGAAGACGAAACCGATCTTGCGGTTGCGCAGTGTGGCACGGGCGTTCTTGTCCATCGAGCGCACGGCGATTCCGTCCAGGTAGTATTCGCCCGAGGTAGGCGTGTCGAGGCAGCCGAGCGTGTTCAGCAGCGTCGATTTTCCCGATCCCGAGGTGCCCATGATCGTCACGAACTCTCCTTCGGTGATCGTCAGCGAAATTCCGCGCAGTGCGTGCACCACCTCGTCGCCGACGACGAAATCCCGTCGTATGTTGTCCAATCGGATGACCTCTTTCATCGTCGTTCGCTATTTTTTCTTGTCGTTGCTTCCCGGAGGTCCCGGCATGAAGGGGCTGCGCTCGATGGCGGCAGTCTCCTCGCGGGGCTTGGCCGTTACCAGTCCGGTAACGATCTCCTCGCTGCCCGTGAGCCCTTCGGTGATTTCGGTCATGTCGCCGCTGGCAGCGCCTGCATATACCCGGCGGGGGCGGAGCGTCGTTCCCTCCTTCACCCACAGTTCCCTGCTTCCCGGAGCCGCCTGACTGTCCGTTTCGACTGCGGTCAATCCGATCTCTCCCAACAGTTCCGCATTGGGAACGAAGCGCAGGGCTTTGGTCGGGACGGCTGTTGCGTCGTCTTTTTCGAGCGTGAAGATCGTCACGTTGGCCGTAAGTCCCGGTTTGAGTTTCAGGTCGGGATTCGGAGCGTCGATGACCACTTCGTAGGTGACCACGTTCGATTCGGTCGTGGCTTCGAGCCGTACCTGGAGGACCGTCCCCTCGAACGTGTCGTCCGGATAGGCATCTACGGAGAACTGTACCCGCTGGCCGTCGGCGACCTGGCCGATGTCGGCTTCGTCCACATCGGCCACGACCTGCATCTGTGTCAAGTCGTTGGCGATGGTGAAGAGCGTCGGGGTTTCGAATCCGGCAGCCACCGTCTGGCCCTCTTCGACGGCACGGCTGATGACCACGCCGTCGATCGGCGAGGTGATGGTCGCATAACCCAGGTTGCGCTTTACCTTGACCATTGCCGCCTGGCTCTGCTCGTAGGCGTTGCGGGCCGTTTCGTAGAGGTAAAAAGCCTGGTCGTACTCTGCATCGCTCACCAGTTGTTTTTCATGCAGGGTCTTGGTGCGGGCGTAGTTCTTGGTCTGGTATTCGTATTCGGTTTTGCTGCTGGCGAGTTGTGCCTGAGCCGATTCGAGTTCGGCCTGTAGGGTCACCTTGTCCATTTCGGCGATCAGTTGTCCGGCTTTCACCTGGTCGTTGTAGTCGGCATAGAGCTTGTCGATGATGCCCGATACCTGCGTGCCGACCTCGACCTGCGTAACCGGCTCGACCGTTCCGGTCGCCGTCACCGAGTTGCGGATGGTGATATGGCTTATGGGGGCGGTTTCGAGCAGGACTTTCGGCCCTTTCGAGGGGCGTGCGATCAGCCAGATGCAGACGCCTGCGGCTACTACGCCCGCCGCTATGAGCAGATTCCGTTTTTTCATATCTTCGATTATCGATTTATCCGGTGCGGCCCCGCTTGGCGGAACCCGCTTGTGCGGATTAGTAAATGTCGCTCGCAGGAAGCCCCTGATAGATGTTGAGCAGTTCGATACTCAGCAGGGTGAGATATTTGGCTTGCAGGACCTGTTGCTGTGCTGCCGAATATTCGTTTTGGGCCGTGATCAGCTCGACGGTGTTTTTCACTCCGACGCGGAACTGTTCGCTGGTCAGCTCGTAACTCTCCCGGGCGTATTTCTCCTTTTCGCGGGCCGAGAGATACTGGGCCTGGGCCGATACGGCGTCCAGGTAGGCCGATTCCACGTTCCGTAACAGCTCTTTTTGTAGCGATGTCCACTCCAGATAGCTGTCGTTGAGGGCGATTTTCGCCTTATTGACGGCCGTGCGGTTCTTACGGTTCGAGAAAATCGGGATGTTGAGCGTGAGCCCTACGTTTTCGTTGAAGCGGTTCCATATCTGGCTGCCGCTTTCGAAGTCGTTGTTCGACATATGTCCCGTTCCCACGCTGGCGGATAGGGATATGGAAGGGAAGAATCCGGCACGTGCGCTTTTTTCTTCCAGCTTCGCCGCCTCGATGCCCAACTCTCCCCTACGGATCTGAGGCATGACTTTCAGAGCCGTTTCATACACTTCGTTTTTGGGCGGCAAAGCCTTCAGCACGTTCTCTTCTTTAACCCCCGGCACGGCCGGATTCATCTCTTCCATAATATCTAATTCAAGCAGTTGCTTGAGTTGCAGTTTATAGTTGTCCAGTGTCGAGCCGGCTACGACTATCTGGTATTCGTCGCTCGAATATTGGCTTTGGAGCTGGGCGAAATCCACGCGGCTGATCGAGCCCGTGCGCAGCATCTCTTCGGCCCGGTCGCGCTGGGCCTTCGAGGCTTCGGCCGTGCTGCGGTTGATTCGCACGGCGTCGGCGGCGTAAAGGCACTGCATGTAAGCCTGTACGATGGCGATGCGGATGTCGTTCACGGATTCCTCGACCGAGAGAGCATCCATTTGATTCTGGACTTTCTGCCTCTTGACTTCCGTACGGAGCTTGCCACCTTCGAAGATCGTCATTCCCGCCGTTATGCCGTAGGTCCCCGTATAACTGTTGTTGTCCGTGACTTCGGACGAAGGGTAGTTCGTGTAACTTTGCGTGGTCGATGCCACCAGCGACGGAAAGAGGGCGGCTTTCGCCTGTTTGGTATCCTCGATGCCCGAAAGTTGGTTGTTGCGGCTTTGCCGTACCTGGATGTTGTTCTGGTAAGCGTAGTCCAGACACTCCTGCAAGGTCCATGTTTTGGACGCTTCCTGTGCGGTTGCATTCCGTAGCCCCGACAGAAGAAGGGAGCAAAGCAGTATCGGCAGGAGTCGTTTCATGGTTTTGGTTTTGACGCAAAACTAACGACGGCTTTCCGTGCGTGCAATTGAAATAGACGAAGAGGGGAATTTTATCGACGAACGGCCGGTTTCGGGAAATAACCGGAATAACGAACCCTGCGATCCGCTCGGATTTCGGGATGCAGGGTCGGATACGAAAAAGTCCGCCGACCTTTATTAGGGTACGGGGTCGTATCCGCTGCCGCCCCAGGGATGACAGCGCGAGAGTCTTTTGAGCGTAAGCCACGTTCCTTTCAGGGGACCGTACTTGCGCAGCGCTTCGAGCGCGTATTGGGAACAGGTCGGCGTGTAGCGGCACGAAGCGGGAGTGAAGGGCGATATGCAGCGTTGATAGAACTTTACCAGCACGATCAGCGGCAGCGTGCAGACCCGCCTAAAGCCTCGCCATAATTTGTTCCATGATTTTCTGTACGGCATGTTCTATGACCCGGTAGGGGGTGAGCTCTTTGGATGAATAGATCAGGGCGAGATCCAGTGCGACGGGATTTCCCTCCCGGTCGAAGATCTCTTTGTTGAGCCGGTAAGCCTCCTTCATACGACGACGCTGCAGATTGCGCTTGTTGGCCCGTTTCTGAAACTTCTTGGGAACCGAAAAGAGTACTTCGACCGAAGGAATTTCGTCCGCTTCGGCGATCCAGACGTAGCGCAGCGGATAGACGAATCCGCTCTCCCCGCTTTCGAACAGGCGGCGGATGGCCCCGAACGAACGAAGCCTTTCCTGACGGGGAAGCGAACGGTCTGTCATAGCTGAAACAGGTAACTGTATGCGGTTTTAATGCCGTTTTCGGTCGGTGTCGGCGAAATCGCGACGGAAATAGCGTCGTCCGCTTCTTGTTTGCCGGATGGAATCCTTCGGAATCGCACTTTGAACCGGTGATGGTCGCACGGAGCCGTTCCGTTATTTCTTCTCCGCCGGAGTCGTGCGCCGGGTACGGCTTTTCTTGGCTAACTTATGCTGTTGGGTTCGGATGAACTCCTCTTTGTCGGCGTCGTGCGTGACGGCGACATCTTCGATCTGTTCGCCTTTCGCCAGTTTCGTGAGGTAAATATCGACGGCTTTGGCCATCGAAGGGACCGTAGGGGTCGGAGCCATGGCTTTGACCTTGATGCCGACATCGACCGCAGCACGCAGCGTGCCTTCGCCGAAAGTGGCGACTGCGGGCAGCTCCTCGGCGGGGAAGCGTTCGAGAATGGCCTTGACGTCCGATGGCGAATAGAGGGCCAGCAGATCGAATTTCTTGATGTCCAAATCGTTCAGGTCGGCGGCGACTGTGCGGGCCAGAATCACCGGAGAGAACTGTAATTTCAACTTGGCGAGCGTTTCCGGCAGTTCGGGTTTATGGGGTTCGCTCAATGCCAGCATGAATTTTTCTTCCTTGTGCTTTATTATCAGCTCGATGAAGTTGGTGAAACTGCCGTCGGCGAAAGAAATTTTGCGTTTGCGATATACGATGTATTTTTGCAGGTAGAGCGCTACGGCTTCCGTCTGGCAGATGTATTTCATGGTTTCGGGAACCGTAATCCGGGCCTCTTCGCAAATGTGGAAAAAACTATCGACTGTCGTGCGCGAAGTGAAGATGACGGCCGTATGAGCCAGTATTTCAACACGCTGGCTTCGGAATTCCTTGAGCGATACCCCTACTACGCGGATGAACGGCATATATTCGATTTCAGCCTTGTGTTTCTGGGATAATTCGTAGAAAGGAGATTTTTCGACCACGGCCGGACGGGGCTGTGAAACCAATACTCTATGGGCTTTCAAATTCAGAACGGTTTTATCGGGTTATCAAATTCTTGTCAGCGAGAGCCACACGAAGCTCACGGGAAAAATTTCGACGGCACAAAGGTACAAAAACCAATGCAAAATCGAAATTTTTTTCGAGAGAAAGAGCATGAGCGACTCTTTCAGGTAGAGCAACAGCAGTGCTCCGCCGAGGATGAGGATGCCGAAAGAGAGGATATGCCCGGTGTCGGGCGAAGCCAGCAGGAAGAGTAGGATCAACGGGCACAGAAAGACGACAGAAAGTGCTAAATAGTTGAATTTTAGCGCTACAAGCTGATCTGTGATCGGTCGGGAGAGGGTGACGTAACCCGTGATCCGGAGCAGTCCTACCTGGAAAAGCAGGAGAACGGCCAGGCCGACCGTAGCGAGCAGTCCCAGTACCGGGATCCAGGCTTCGGGGACGACCTCGGGGATGGGGAACCAACGGTCCGTCAGTCTCAAGGTCAGTAGAGCCAGCATGGGAAGTCCTATTCCGATGGCCGCCCACAGGAACCGGGTGTAGGTGCTGCCCTGCGTGTCGGTCATGCGTCCCGGCTTCGACCGGTCGAGACTCAATTTCCGACAGAGGATATAAACTTCCCGCAGGTTATGGTAGATGATGACCAGATAAGCGAAAACCAGGGCCAGTACGATCCCTTGGAAAGGGGCCGATTCGTATATGGGACGGACGGATTGCGTCGGAAACGGTTCGATCGCGAGTGTCGAACCGGCTCCGAACAGCTCTTCGGCCGTGACGGGGGGTGTCGCCTGCAGGGTGTCGGGGGGAATCGTCGCCAGCGAATCCCGCAGCCGGAAGATGGATTCCCGAAGGGCCGTTTCGGTTGTCGGCAGGCTGTCGGACAGTTGCCCTGCCAGCGAATCCGTGCGTATTTCGGGTTGCAGGGCCATCAGTCGAAGTAGCGTTTAAGGGTAATGCGGATATCGGTGCCTTTGCCCAGTTCGGAGTAAACGACGCCGATCCGGCCCTGGTGATACTCTTCGATCACGCGGCGGGAAAGGGAGAGTCCGAGGCCCCATCCCCGGGTTTTGGTCGTGAAGCCCGGTTCGAAGATCCGTTTCCAGTTGCTTTTGGGGATTCCTTTGCCCGTATCTTTGATGTTGATCATCACGTGTTTGTCGTCGGAGGAGATCTCTACGTCGATCCGGCCGTGACCCTGCAAGGCGTCGAGCGAGTTTTTGATGAGGTTCTCCACGACCCATTCGAACAACGCGGTGTTGATCTGGGCTTTGACCGGCGCGATAGCCAGCCCGTTATAGTCGATCACTACGTTGCGGGGTGCCCGCGTGCGGAAATACATCACCGATCCGCTTACTATTTCGTTGATATTCTCGGGGGTGAGCGGAGTTTCGGAACCGATTTTCGAGAAGCGGTCCACGATCTTCATCAGGTGGCTCAAGTCCTTGTTCATCTCTTCGACGGCACCCTGATCGACGGGCTGCGTGCGCAGGTATTCGATCCATCCCAGCAGCGAGGAGGTGGGGGTGCCCAGTTGGTGCGCCGTTTCTTTGGCCAGTCCGATCCATACGCGGTTCTGCTCGTCCTGCTTGGTCGAGCGGAAAGCGATGAAACCCAGCAGGATGAAGATCGCAATGACGGAGAGCTGGATGTAGGGGAACCAGTAGAGGGTCTTGAGCAGCCGGGACTGGCCGAAGAATATGATGTGTTTGTGGTCTTTGCCCCAGTAGTATTGGATCGTGATCGGGGTGTTCTCTTCGGTGAGCTGGTTGATCTTCTTGCGCAGGCGGTCGGGATGGTTGATGATCTCTTCGGGAATGAGATGCGAGTGCAATACCTTCAGGTTCTGATTGGTGATGATGAAGGGGATGTTGTTGCGCTGACTCAGGATGTCTTGGACGAAGGGGTCGTTACTCGAGTCGCTCATCACGCGCTCCATGGCGTGTACCCAGAGGGCCACTTCGTGCTGTTCCTTCTCCCGCAGGCGGCGGGCCATGTCGTTGGTGAACAGCAGGGACAGCGTCACCATCGTCACTCCGACGACGATGGCTACGATCCGCTTGCGGAACGAGAGTATTTTGCGCCCCAGTTTGAGCATAGCCGGTTATTTCTTTTCGGACGTCTGCATGGTCGTGATTTCTTGGTATTCCGTCGGATTTTCCAACACTTCGGTAGCCCGGAGAACCTCGGTGTCGTCACCCAGGTTATGTTCGATCACGCCGGCCTGATAGCTGTGACGCAGAACGATGTCGTTGTTGATCGTTTCGGCGATCTCTTTCCGATAGGTATGCAGATTGGTCTGCGTGTCGTCTTTCAGGTCGCCCTCGATCGCTGTGATTTCCTGGGCCAGGTCGCTGTAAAGGTCGTTTTCGGCCGCTTCCTTCAGGACCTTGAGCACCCGGCGGGTTTCCGATTCGTAGGGGACTTCCTTGCCTTCCATAAATTTGACGAAGGCGTCGTAGTCCGCATCGGTGATCGAGAACGTGCGGTTGTCGATCGTGTCGGTGTGGTGTTCCTGCATGTATTCGTCCACGAAATCCTCGATGAATCCCATAGCCAGCAGAGTAACGGCGAAACGGCTGATGTACTGAGGCTCGGTGGCTATGTCGGGCGAAATGCCGCCGCCGTCATAGACTTTGCGGCCGCCGCGGGTCGTAAATTCCCGTACGAGCGAATCGGCTACCTTGCCGACCGTGCCGTCCTGCTTGCGCGAGGAGTAATCGATAGCCTGGATGCAGCGCCCCGAGGGAATGTAGTATTTGGCGGTCGTGAGTTTCAGCAGGGTATTGTATCCCAGCGGACGGGTCGTCTGCACGAGGCCCTTTCCGAAGCTCTTCTGTCCGATCAGTACGGCCCGGTCGAGATCCTGGAGCGAGCCGGCGACGATCTCGGCCGCCGAAGCCGAATTGCCGTTGATCAGCACGGCCAACGGCAGATCGGGCAGGATCGGATCGTTCGCGGTGCGGAAGACATTCTCCTGCGTAGCGGCCCGTCCCTTGGTGCGGACCACCTCCGTACCTTTGGGAACGAACATAGAAACGATCTTGACGGCTTCCTGCAGAATGCCGCCTCCGTTGCCCCGGTAGTCGAGGATCAATCCCCGCAGGGTATCCTGTGTGCGGAGTTTCTCGATCGCGGTGCGCATCTCTTCGTACGATCCTTCGGTGAAGTCGCTGTGCTGGATATATCCGATCCCTTTTGCGACGAACCCGGCGTAGGGGACGCTGGGAATGGCTACCCGTTCGCGCGTCAGAGTGAGAGTGTCGTGCTCGCCGCCGATCAGCCGTTCGATGACGATTCGGACGGTGGTGTTGGGCGTGCCTTTCAGGGCGGAACTTATCTGTGCGGGGTCCCAACCCTTGGTGTCCTCGCCTTCGATCGAGAGGATCTTGTCGCCGATGCGGATGCCGGCCCGGTCGGCCGGGGAGCCTTCGTAGGGCTGTGCGAAAATTACGTAATCGCCTTTCTTGCGGATCATCGAACCGATGCCTCCGTACTTGCCCGTGGTGAGCAGGTCGAAGTTCGACATCTGCTCTTCGGGCAGAAATTCGGTGTAGGGGTCGAGGTTGCGGGTCATGCCTTCGGCGGCATCCTGCATTAGTTGGTCGGGATCGACTTCATCGACGTAGAAGAGCGAAAGCTCCCGCATCATATTGACCAGTAGCTCCATGTTTCGGCCCAGCCCGAAATCGTTGGGCTTGCCGAACCAGAAGAGCGTGCAAAGCAGGGCGAGGACCGCAGGAATCGCCGCGCGGCGAAGTATGGGACGTTTCTTATTCATTTTCATTGCGTGTTCTTTCGAGATAGGACTGCAGGCGGTAATAAACCCGGGCTACACCCCGGCGAATACCTTCGATCGTGATCCATTCCCCGGTCTGGGTGACTCGGATTTCATCTTCGAAAAGGAGCGTGAGCCGCTTGAAGAGGGAGTCTGCCCGGAACACCATTTCGTGTTCGGATTCCCGGACCGGCTTGAAGCCCTCCGAAACGAAGGCATTGAGGATCTGTTCGCGGTTCTTGCGCAGGCTGCCGATCTCCTGCCGGCGGATGAAGCCGAACTTGGGATACAGGGCCGAAAGAAGCACCACCGCGACGATCAGCACCTGTCCGCGTGTGGAGTGGACGAGGGCCGAGAAGGTTTCCGAAGGGGTCAGCACCGAGGTATTCGTGAGCAGCATCAGCGCCATGATAATCAGATATAGAACGCAGAGCGCGATAAAATATTTTACGGAACGGATCAGGTACTTCATGGTCGTTATCGTTTTTATAAGGTTGAATTTCTTGTCTGTTTCCGATACGGAGGCACGTGCCGGCGCTTTGCGTCCGTATTTCGGATTTTTTGTTTCACCGCCCCTGCCCGGCGACCGCATCGGCCACTTCCTGCATCAGCCACTTGGGGGTGGACGTAGCACCGCAGATACCGACGGATTCGGCTCCTTCGAACCATTCGGGACGCAGCTCCGAAGCCTCTTCGACGTTATAGCTGCGGGGATTGGCCCGGCGACACACTTCGAAAAGGACCCTGCCGTTGCTCGACTTGCGGCCGCAGACGAAGATAATTACGTCGAATCGCCCTGCGAACTCCTCGAGGTGACTTTCGCGATTGGATACCTGGCGGCAGATCGTGTCGTGGGCGAAGACCTGCGCAGGGTCGGTGGCCCGGCTGCGCATCCGGTCGCACAGGTGCTGGAACAGGGAGATGCTTTGCGTGGTCTGCGAAAGGAAATAGATCGGACGTGTGAAGTCGATCTGGTCGAGGTCTTCCTCTGTTTCGACGACCAGCGTGGGAGCTTCGACCTGCCCGGTGAGTCCGATCACTTCGGCATGTCCCCGCTTGCCGAGTATCACGACCTGCCCTCCGACCTGCCGCATCTTTTCGTGTGCTTCGACGACGCGCCGTTGGAGTTTGGCCACGACCGGGCAGGTCGCGTCGATCAGCTCGATGCCCAGCTCTTCCGCCAGCCGGTAGGTCGAAGGAGGTTCGCCGTGCGCCCGGATGAAGAGGCTCCGTCCTCCCAGTTCCGGCATCTGATCGTGGGTCACCGTGTGCATGCCGAGCCGTTCGAGCCGCTGCACTTCGACGCGGTTGTGTACGATGTCCCCCAGCGAGAAGACCTCGCCCTGCTCCTGCAGAGCCTCTTCCGCGCGGGAGATCGCTCTCACGACTCCGAAGCAAAAACCGGAATGGCTGTCGATTTCGACTCTCATAGCCGAGGTTGTTCGTTATTGTATTTTATGCGATGCGGTTATCGGCCGCAAGCTATCCTATCGAAACGCTCCATGAACCAGGTCATTTGCTCTTCGACGGTCATGTGGCTGTTGTCCAGCACTACGGCGTCGTCGGCCTGGCGCAGCGGCGAGATCGCGCGTGTCATGTCGGCCTTGTCGCGTGCGACGATGTTGGCCCGGATCTCCTCGAGCGATACGGAGTCGCCTTTGGCCAGCAGTTCGTCGTAGCGGCGCCGGGCCCTGACTTCGGGATCGGCCGTCATGAAGATTTTCATTTCGGCATTGGGGAATACCACCGTGCCGATGTCGCGTCCGTCCATGACCACGCCCCGCTGGCGACCCATCGCCTGCTGCATAGCCACGAGTTTTTCGCGTACCTGGCGGATCGAGCTGACGCGGCTCACGCAGTTGCTCACTTCGATCGTGCGGATGCGTCCCTCCGCCCGGTCGCCATTGACGTAGATGTCGCTCGCGCCCCGTTCGGGGTTGAAGCGGAAGTCGATCGAGATGTCGTCGAGCAGGGCGATCACCTTCTCTTCGTCCACGATGCCCGAAACGATGGCGCCGTGTTCGAGCGCATAGAGCGTTACGGCGCGGTACATGGCCCCCGTGTCGATGAAGATATATCCCAGCTTGGCTGCGATGGTTTTGGCGAAGGTGCTTTTGCCGCACGAGGAGAATCCGTCGATGGCTATGATGATCTTTTTAGGCTTGGAGCATTCCATGGGGGATGAGGTTGAAGAAGGTGGATAAAATCGTATAGACGCCGAGTACTCCGATAATAATGCCGGCCACATGGTTGATCGTGAGCATGTGGCGGGGACGGAAGCGGCGCCGGAAAAGGTTGATCAGGAAAGCCAGGGAGGTCCACCAGAGGATAGCGCCTCCGAAGAATCCTACGATGACGAGAAATCCCCGTCCCAGGCCGGCGACGTCGAAGGTTTCGATCGTCGAAATTTTGAAAACCGCGAAGAAAGTCAGGATATAGGGAATGACCAGCACGAAATTGGCGATCGTAAGGCCAAAAATCGAAGCGAAGTCCTGTGTAAGGCTGGTCTTGCCGGCCCGGTTGCGGCGGATCTGCGGTACCGGGTTCTGAAAGAAGATATAGACGCCTACGATGACTACGAAGATGCCGGCGACCACACGCAGCAACTGGTTGTACTGGTCGATTTGAGCCTGGAGCATCGAGTAGCAGAAGTAAGCGATCATCGCCATCAGCGTATCGGCAGCGGCTACACCGAGCCCCGACACGATCCCCGAGCGGCGGCTTTTGCTGAGGGTCCGCTGGATGCACAGAACGGCCACCGGTCCTACCGTGATCGACGCGGCGACGCCGACGCAGAATCCGCGCAGCAAAATCTCGATGATTTCCAGATACATGCTCTTTCTTGCAGGTTTTCTTCGCAAAGATACGAAAACTAACTTAAAATTCGGCCCGGTTTCGGAAAAAGGGCGGAAAAGAGGGTCGAAAGGAGAATCGTTGTTCTATAATGTTGATAAGTTCTCCATAACTTTGCCTTCTCGGGTCGGGAGAGGGATCGAAAAATGGATAATTTTGTCCATACACGTTAAAAATTCAATACTATGGCAGAGAATCAAAAAATGGAGATAGATCTGGGCGAGGACGTAGCTCAGGGTAATTACATCAATCTGGCGATCATCGCGCATTCGGTTTCGGAATTTATCATCGACTTTGCGACGGTCCTTCCCGGTGTGCCGAAGGCCAAAGTCAAGAGTCGTGTGATCCTGACCCCGGAACATGCCAAGCGCCTGCTGCTCTCCCTGCAGGAGAACATTACCCGCTATGAAAGCAATGTGGGAAAAATCGAAATACCGGCTCCGCAGCGCCATTCTCCCGGCGATTTTCCGCTGGGCGGAGGTCCCAAGATCGGTGAGGCTTAAAGTCCGGTATTTCCGGTCGGCTGGTGCGGGACGGGCGGTTGTTTTGCCGAAGCCGTGAAACAAGAGAAGGCCGGCCGGGAAGAGGCGGACGAAGGCGCGACAGCTATGCCGCAAGAGTTTTTGCAGCCGGGTCGGCAGTGCCGGCCACGATTGAAAAGCCGGAAGGAAATGTTTCCTTCCGGCTTTTAGGTAATGGCTTTCGCCAAAGGTGACTTAGGGTTTATTCGAGCACTTCGGCGACGACGAAATTGCTGCCTCCGATGAAGATCATGTCCTCCTCCGAGGCCATCTCCCGCGCCCGGGCCAATGCCCCGCTCACCGTGTCGGCCACTTCGCCCCGAAGACCGTATGCAGCCGCTTTTTCAGCCAGCTTGCCGGCCGGAAGCGCCCGTTCGTTGCCGGGCTGCGTGAAGATATAACGGGCCTCTTTGGGAAACAGAGGCAGTACGCTCGATAGGTCTTTGTCATTGACGAATCCCAGTACGCAGTAGAGGTCGCGGTGGGGGGTTGCGGCCAACTGTTCCGCAACGTAGCGGATGCCGTGGGCGTTGTGTCCCGTATCGCAGATCGTGAGAGGTTTGTCGCCGAGCTTCTGCCACCGGCCTTGCAGGGCCGTGCCCGAAGCGACGGTGCGCATGCCTTCCGTGAGCGCGCGCAGGCTGATCGTCAGCGGGGTTTCCTGGTGCAGCAGGTCGATGACGGCGATTGCCGTCAGTATGTTGTGTACCTGGTAATTGCCCGTAAGGTCCAGTTCCAGGTTGAAAACTTTGTTGTCGCGGTGGCGCTGGATGCTGAATTTCTGGAAATCCCCTTCCGTCGAATGGTTGATGCACGCGAAATCGTTTTCGGCATAGACGATTTTGGACATCATGGCCGTTGCCGCCTGGTCGAAGACGTGGTTGTATTCGTCGCTCTTCTCGCCGATCACGACCGGGATGCTTTTTTTGATGATTCCCGCTTTCTCGGCTGCGATTTTGGGAAGCGTGTCGCCCAGCAGGGCCATGTGGTCGAGTCCGATGTTGGTGATGACGCTCACGATCGGGATGATGAGGTTGGTGGCGTCCAACCGTCCGCCCAGTCCCGTTTCGATGACGGCGACCTCGACGTCGCTCTGGTCGAAGTAGTCGAAGGCGAGGGCCGTGGACATCTCGAAGAACGAGAGTCCGAGCTCCTTCATGCAGTCGTAGTGTTTGTCCACGAAGTTCACGACTTTCTGCTTGGGGATCATCTCTCCGTCCACGAGGATCCGTTCGCGGAAATCGCGCAGGTGAGGCGAGGTGTAGAGCCCCGTGCGGTAGCCCGCCTGCTGGAGTACCGAGGCGAGCATGTGCGACACGGAGCCTTTGCCGTTGGTGCCGGCCACGTGGATCGTGAAATAGTTGCGCTGGGGATTGCCCAGGTGCTTGCAGAATGCGGTGATGCGTTCCAGTCCGGGTTTATAGGCTTCGGGCCCCTTCTCCTGGTACGAAACGAGCGATGAAAATAGGAATTCGAGCGTTTGGTTGTAATTCATAATGCAAAAGTTCCGGCCCCCTTCGGATTTATGCGGGTCTTGTTAGCGGTCGTATGTCTGTTCCGGTTACTTCACCAGATGGTTTTTCTTCTTGATTCGATAGGCGATGTAATAGAGGATGCAGAGTCCCATGAGGAGCTCCGAAATTCGTCCCAGGTAGTCGCCGTATCGGGTGTAAAAAGTCAGTTCGCTGTTGAGTTCGACCTCTCCGGTGAGGATGCCGCGACGGTCCCAGCCCAGCTTTTGCTGCACGTCCCCGCGCGTGTCGATGAATCCCGAAGTGCCGGTGTTGGCGCTGCGGGCGATGGCCCGGCGGTGTTCGACGGCCCGCAGGCGGGCGATCGAGAAGAGGTGTTTGTGACCGGGTGTGTCGCCCCACCAGCCGTCGTTCGACGAGATCAGCAGGGCTCTGGCTCCCTCGCGTACGAATCCGCCGTAGAAGTTGCCGTAGAGCCCTTCGTAGCAGATCGGGGTTCCCACGCTCACGCCGTTATGAACGAATGCCGGACCCGGTTCCCCCACGCCGAGTTGCCCCACCGTGCCGCCCAGGTCGATCACCAGGAATTTGAGGGCCTTGAAGATCCAGGTCGGAGTGCTTTCGACGCCGATTACCAGCCGGCCCTTGTGGTGGATCGGGAGGCAGGCGGTCGTGTCGATGCCGAGCGTCGAGTTGAATTTGTCGTAAAAAGCTCCCCGTTCGTTTTGACGGGCGGTTTCCGTCTGTTCCTCCGGCGGATAATAGACGATGGTTTCGGCTCCTGTGACGATCATCGCACCGGAAGATTTTTCGCGCAGGATCTCTCTTATTTTCGTAACGACCGGAGCCTGCGGCAGATAGCGCTCGTCGTAGGCGTAGGGCCAGACCGTTTCGGGCAGTACGATGAAGTCGGAGCCTGCGGGAGCCTCTTCGATCATCGAGAGCAGCAGCCTTTCCTGCATCTGCTCCGTTCCCGCAGCGAATTTGTCGTAACAGTCGATGTTGGGCTGCACTACGGATACCGTGACCGAGCCTTCGTCAGGTGCTTCGTAACTCCAGAAAATGCCCAGCGAAACGAGAATCGGAAGGAGTACGACCGCTCCGGCCCAGGTCCAGGCTTTTGCGTCGCGCCGACGGCGCCAGGCCTCGTAAAGCAGGATATTCGAGAGAAGCACCCAGAGCGTACCGCCGAAGATGCCCGTGTATTCGTACCATTGCACGGCCCACACTTCGTGCGAGAATCCGTTGCCCAGCAGCAGCCAGGGCCAGGAGAAGTCGCCGGTCGTGTACCAGTACTCCGTGGCGATCCAGCCTGAAACGAGCAGCGTGTAGGCCAATGCCTTCGGTCCCTTTTTCGAAACCGTATGGAAGAGCATGAAGGCGACCATGTTCAGGAAAGACGAGGCGATCGTCGCGGCGAAAGGGCCTACGGGAGTGGCCAGCCAGATCCACCAGATCGTAGAAACATTCCAGAGTACGAAGGTGAGGAGCGCCCAGCCGAAAACTTTCCACCACGAGCGGCGGGAAGCGTCGTACGAATCGCTGATCCAGAGCAGCGGCACCAATCCGAACAGGAGGGTGAATCCCGTTCCTCCGAGCCATCCCGGCGAGAGCAGGAGGGTCGAGCAAAGTACCGCAGCGAATTTGCGCCCCATAGAAGTCATTAATTTCTGGCGACAAAAGTAACGAAAGCCCTGCATATTTCAAGCGGCGATGATGGCGATGTACCTCATCCACCGCGGCGGTGGGAGCGACACGTGGCACGGCCTTGTGGTCGGATGCAGCGTGTTCGCGGCGCTTGTGATCGCCGCGCTTGCCGTTGCCGTTTCCAAGGCGGGCAAGAACGACGGCAAGCTCGAAAAGCTCGGCGACCTTCGCATCGTGTCGGTCGACGGCAACTACAAGCTCATCTACGCGGTGCTCGCCGTGTGTGTCGCGGCCATCGTGATCGCGCTGTTTGCGACCGGCATTGCCTACTACGGGCTGTGGGTCCTTGCGGTCGGCACCTTCCTCCTTGCGGTGTACTACACCATCAAGATGATGTAAAAAACGAATCAGAAAAGGCGAGTCCCAAGGGACTCGCCTTTTTTTGTTGTTCAGATATCTCTTCGCCCTTCGAGCGCCCGCATCAGCGTGGCATCGTCGGCAAACTCAAGGTGCCCGCCCACGGGGATGCCGTAGGCAAGGCGCGTGACGCGCACGCCGAACGGCCGCAGAAGGCGGGCGAGGTACATCGCCGTCGCCTCGCCCTCGGTGTCGGGATTTGTGGCCATGATGACCTCTTCGATGTTCCCCTGGGCCACGCGGTCTAAAAGCGGCTTGATCTCCAGATCGTCGGGACCGACGTGGTTCATCGGCGAAATGACGCCGTGGAGCACATGGGAGCGCCCGCTGTACTCGCGCGAGCGCTCAAGGGCCGCCACGTCGCGGGCGTCCGCCACCACGCAGATCACAGAGTTATCCCTCTTGGGAGAGGAACAGATGGGGCACAGCCCCCCGGCGGTAAAATTGCGGCATACGGGGCAGTAGGTGACGGTGCGCTTGGCGGTAACGATGGCGTCCGCAAACGCCTGAGCGTCCTCCTCCGGCAGGCTCAGTACATGAAAGGCCAGCCGCTGGGCGGTCTTTCCCCCGATCCCCGGCAGACGGGCAAATTGTTCGACCAGCGCCTCCAGCGGCGCGGGAAAATACTCCATGGGTCATGCTCCTTCACGATCCGCAGGGCAGATGTGTATATGTAAGT
>OGYM01001082.1_pt1 | contig 20397 bp, 16 predicted proteins | sample 1576491 | NCBI WGS metagenome assembly OGYM01 (sample SAMEA3541515, study PRJEB24748) | human gut metagenome | biome: human gut; feature: human-associated habitat; material: faeces | place: China | collected 2012 | reverse complement strand
AATATATTTGTTGTATCAGGAAGAATGGCTTGCCACACTGCGATATGGCAGCATCTGTGTGATTACAGGTGAGACCGATTATGTGGCAGAATTATGTGATGAAGCTGATTGCTATGACAATAATGAAAGAAGTGTGATGTGCATCACAGGCGGCCATCCTATGATGAAGCGGGTGACAGGCACCGGATGTATGCTTTCAGGGCTCATTTGTGCATTTGTTGCGGCTGATTGCGATGATAAATACGGTGCAGTCACGGCAGCACTTAGCTGCATGAAGAGTGCAGGCGGGCTTGCTGCCTCTGATATGGCAGAGCACGGCAGAGAGACTAACAGCTGTTATTTCATTAAGCCCGGAAATGCTGCATACCGGGACAGGCTGATTGATGCAGTATATCATATATGCGATGGTGATTATGAACTGATGTGAATATCGCTGTATGACAGACAATTGGTATGCAGGTCATGAGTCTTATATTTGGAAAACAACAGGATAAGAGGTGAAAGGTATATATGAACGAAACTGATTTAAAGCTCTACGCTATAACAGACAGGCAGTGGCTGCACGGAGCTAGGCTTTCTGAGCATGTGAAGCTTGCGATAGAGGGCGGTGCCACTATGATTCAGATCCGTGACAAGGATATTCTGAGTACGGATTCTGATGCAGGGCTTAAGGATGAGTATAGTGAGGCTCTTGAGATAAAGAGAATCTGTCATGAGCACAAGGTGCCGCTCATCATCAATGATAACGTGCAGTTTGCAATTGATATAGCTGCCGATGGAGTACATCTGGGACAGGATGACATGAATCCGGCGGAGGCCAGGAAGCTTCTTGGAACTGACAAGATAATAGGAGTCACGGCAAAGACCGTGGAGCAGGCAAAGAGGGCAGAAGCTGATGGCGCTGACTATCTGGGAAGCGGAGCTGTGTTTGGCTCTACCACAAAGCTCAATGCAAAGCCTATGACAAAGGAGCTTCTGCGTGAAATCACGGCGGCTGTCGATATACCGGTTGTTGCAATCGGAGGCATAAATGCAGACAATGCGGTCACGCTAAAGGGCACAGGGATTGCAGGAATCGCAGTGGTAGGAGCGATATTTGCAAGCGCAGATATAAAGGCTGCAGCCAAGGAACTCGCAGGAATATGCGACAAAATTCTGTAATCACAGTATGACATACTGCTATAACTACAGTAATTAAACAATATTTTGAAGATACTGAACAGTTACGAGAAATCACAACATTCAGTAGAAAGGAGCGTAAATATGCATACAGCACTTACAATTGCGGGAAGCGATTCAAGCGGTGGCGCAGGCGTGCAGGCCGATTTAAAGACCATGCTTGCAAACGGTGTGTTTGGCGAGAGTGTCATCACGGCACTCACGGCACAAAACACCATGGGAGTTGACGCGGTGATGAATGTACCGGCTGATTTTATCGAGGCACAGATGAAGGCTGTTTTTTCGGATATTTTTCCGGATGCGGTGAAAATCGGTATGACATCATCGGTAGATACGATTGAGGCGATTGCCGCAGGTCTTGTAAAATATAAGGCAAAAAACATAGTTCTGGACCCGGTGATGGTCGCTACAAGCGGAAGCAGGCTGCTTGAGGAAAATGCAGCAAACACTCTGATGGAGAAGCTGTTTCCACTGGCTGACATCATCACGCCAAATATCCCTGAGCTTGAGGTGATATCAGGCAGACAGATTGAAAGCACAGATGACATCATAGAGGCATCAAAGGCTGTTTATGATAAATACGGCTGTCCGGTTTTAAGCAAGGGAGGTCATTTCACAGACACAGCATGTGTGTGTGACTATTTGTGGGATGGAAAGCAAATCATCACATTTGAGACCAAAAGAGTGGATAATCCAAACTCACACGGCACAGGCTGCACGCTTTCATCAGCGATAGCCAGCGGTCTGGCAAAGGGTCAGTCGCTCGAGCAGGCTGTGGATAACGGCAAGAGATATGTCACAGCATGTTTAAAAGCCATGCTTGACCTGGGACACGGCAGCGGTCCTATGAATCATGGAGCGTTGTTCATACAATGAAATAAGCACATGTTAAATAATTAATAGCAGTAATAATAAGAATAGTAATAACTACTAATTAACAGTAATAAAATAAAGAACAGGAGAGTACAATGAGTAATTACACAACACAGATGGATGCCGCAAGAAAGGGCATCGTAACACCTGAAATTGAAAAGGTAGCAAAGAAAGAGAAGATGGATGTAGACAAGCTGATGGAGCTTGTTGCAAGCGGAAAGGTAGCTATTCCTGCTAACAAGCATCACAAGTCACTTGATGCAGAGGGCGTTGGAAGCATGCTTCGCACAAAAATCAATGTAAACCTCGGTGTGTCAAGAGACTGCAAGGACTATGATGTGGAGATGCAGAAGGTCATGAGCGCTGTAAAGCTTGGAGCAGAGGCTATCATGGATCTTTCAAGCCATGGCAACACACAGCCATTCAGACAGAAGCTTACAAGCGAATGTCCTGCAATGATAGGAACAGTGCCTGTTTATGACAGTGTTATCCACTATCAGCGTGATCTTGCAACACTTACAGCACAGGATTTTGTCGATGTAGTCAGACTCCATGCAGAGGATGGAGTGGACTTTGTCACACTTCACTGTGGAATCACAAGAAAAACGATAGACCAGATTAAAAAGCACAAGCGTAAGATGAATATCGTAAGCCGTGGAGGCAGCCTTGTATTTGCATGGATGTGCATGACAGGAGAGGAAAATCCTTTCTACGAGCACTATGATGAGATACTTGAAATCTGTGAGGAGCACGATGTGACAATCTCGCTTGGAGATGCCTGCAGACCGGGATGCCTGGCAGATGCAACAGATGTATGCCAGATAGAGGAGCTTGTAAGACTTGGAGAGCTCACAAAGCGTGCATGGGATCACAACGTACAGGTCATGGTAGAGGGACCGGGACATGTGCCGCTTGATCAGGTAGCAGCAAACATGAAGGTACAGCAGTCAATCTGTATGGGAGCACCATTCTATGTACTTGGACCTCTCGTAACAGATATCGCACCGGGCTATGACCACATCACAGCAGCAATCGGTGGAGCAGTGGCAGCAATGAACGGCGCAGCTTTCCTTTGTTACGTGACACCTGCGGAGCATCTTGCTCTTCCAAATGTGGAGGATACAAAGCAGGGAATTATTGCGTCAAAGATTGCGGCTCATGCAGCTGATATTGCGAAGGGAATACCGGGAGCCAGAGATATAGATGATAAGATGGCAGATGCCAGACGTGTGCTCGACTGGGATGCACAGTTTGCATGTGCACTTGATCCGGAGACAGCTAAGGCTATCAGGGATGACCGTCTGCCTGAGGATGACCACAGCGAGGCATGCAGTATGTGCGGTAAGTTCTGTGCAGTGCGAAGCATGAACAAGGCACTTGCAGGAGAGTATATTGATATACTATAACTATTCAGTACAGAAACGACTCGCAACTGTGAAGGTACTGAACAGTTACGATATACTTTAAGGTGAGGTAATAATGGAAAGTAAAAAGAACACTAAAAAAAGAACTCTTTCAATCAGAAAGATTGCCATGGCAGGAGTGCTTGTGGCAGTTGCCGTAGCAGGAAGCTTAATAAGCTTCCCTGTTGCCGGCAGCAAATGTGCACCTGTACAGCACATGGTAAATATATGCGCAGCAGTATTTTTAGGACCTGCATGGGGTGTCGGTGTGGCATTTTGTGCGAGTATCATCAGAAACCTGACAGGACTGGGAAGTCTCATGGCATTCCCAGGAAGCATGGTAGGTGCTCTGTGCTGTGGACTGATGTACAGATTCAGCAAAAAAATCATACCGACATGTATTGCAGAGGCGCTTGGCACTGGCATACTCGGAGGTCTGGCAGCGTATCCTCTTGCAAAATACGTGATGCTTATTCAGCCTGAAGGCATGTTTATATACATAGTGCCATTCCTTATCTCTACAGTGGCCGGAAGCATAGTGGCAGCAATTGTCATGCTGATTTTAAAGAAAAATGGCGCACTGACAGTATTTAAGGAAAATCTTGAGTAATATCCAGGGCTATGGCTTTATAAGAAGCTTCATAAGCTCATCCTGACAGATAGACCTAGAGTAGTGATAGCCCTGAAACCAGGTGACGTCGAACTGCCTGAGATAGCTCTCAAGGTTATCATTTTCTATGCCTTCAATACATATCTTTAAGTCTGCGGCATTGGCAAAATTAATCATTCCGATTACAAGTGCCTGCTTCTTTTTCTCCTCGAGAATGTCTTTAACAAAGAACATATCTATCTTGATACCCTCTACAGGAAGCTCAAGCATCATCTGAGATGAAGAGCTTCCTGTGCCATAGTCATCCATAGTGATGTGGATTCCGGCTTCCCTGAATGCAGTGACGGTTTTCTTTATCATAGATATAGGCAGATCTCTGCATCGCTCTGTAATCTCTATCCACAGCTGTGAAGGTGGAAAATCATACTCTTTAAGAATTGCCAGAGTATCTTTTACAAAGTTTTCCTTTTCAAGCTGCTCTGAGGATGCATTTACATTGATGAAAAAGCCCGGTTTTATCTTTGCAAATTCACTGGCTGCGCTTATTGCAGTTCTCATGATATAATTTCCTAGCTCATACATAGCCGGGGTATCCTCAAGCCAGTCGATAAACAGTCCGGGTGGCACCGTGCCAAAAGGCTCCTTTTTCCAGCGTACCAGAGCTTCAGCACCCATTATTTCACCATTGCAAGCCTTTACAATGGGCTGAAACTCTACAAAAAACCCATCACAGCTATTGATAACCGACTGATGAATGATTTTCATGATATCTATATGCGAGCTGCCATTGAACCTGACCATATCATTGAAAAATAACAAATCAGAGCTGTGAAGCTCCTTCGCACGGTCTAGAGTATACTCTACCTTGCTGATGACAGTTGAGGTATCACCATCATAATCCTTGAGAATCAGACACGCAGCATATATATCAAACTCAAATTTAAAGCATTTAAAGAAATACATGGACTTTATTGTATCGGCAATTTTCTGATAGAAGGACTCGGCCAAGGCACGGTCTGCTTCCTTTACCACAAATACAAACTTGCAATTATTCATATAGTAGGTAGCGGTGCTGCCATCCATCATGTAGATGAACTTGAGCGCAAGCTCACGCTGGATTGCAGTGTTGAAATTGGAACCATAAAGTATATTGAACTCATCTATATGACCTATCTCCACCTCGATTATGGCTACAGACCTGTTTTCCATGATATAGCCGTTGATGTCTCTTTCAAACTTTGACTGACCATAAAGATATGTATATGGGTCGATATCCGGAAGGGTATTTTCGTTTCTGAGCACGAGGACATGGTAGCGGTGTCCGTCATCACCGGTAAAAATATCAGAATAAAATCCCATCATATATTCTTTGGTATGCTTTCCCATGCGGACATAAAATATATCATCCGGTTTTTCACCATTTAAGCGATAGCGGATTTCCCGCTTATATTCCGGCAGGTCAACGTCGTTGACACAAGAGCTCAGCTGTTCAAAGAAGCATGTATGCTCGCCGGCTTCAAAGCCGAAAAAATCAGCTGTCTTGTCCGGTACGTAAGATAAGTCATTATCCAGGTCGGTGATGATAGGATATATCCCGTCTGATAATTCTGAAATTTTATCAATAAATTCCTTGTATATCGTGTTTTCTATCATAAATTAAAACTCCATATGTGTATAATGCACAAAATTCTTTTATTATTATAGCATATGTATGCATTATATACAATAAGTTAGTTGGACTCTGAAAATGATATTTAGGTATGAAGCATTAATATAAATTAATGATTTTAGTGTGTCATTTATATATTTGAAGGTATACTGATGACTGAAATATACCATCAGCTGCTTCAAATGCAACGTCACCATCATATTTGCCGGCAACAGAGCGGATGGATGACAGACCTATACCATAGTCGTCCCTCTTAGAAGAACGGTATTTTCCGTTTTGGATGGTAACATGTCCGTCAAAGCTGTTGTCCATAGTAATAATAAGTGTCTTATAGTGTACGTGGGCATGCAGTCGGATAAAACGTGATGGTGTTTCGTCTGAAGAATCCAGAGTATCCATGCGTCTGCAGGCTTCTATAGCGTTTTCTATCAGATTTCCAAATACCAGGCACAGGTCATTGTCCAAGGCCGCATCATCGGTTTCCGGAACAATAAGCTTTGTCTCAAGAGCGATATTTTCATTTCTGCATATGGCACTATAGTATGACAGAATGGAATTGACTACCCTGTTTTCGCAATAGCTTGCAGGCGCAGATGGTATGCTGTGGATCAGGGAATCCAGGTATTCATTCAGCTGTTTATTTTCAGTGTTTGCGAGGCCTTTTATTGCAACAAGCTGGTGACGCAGATCGTGGCGCTGCTTCTTAAAAAGCTGTTCGTTTGTTGTGATGAGCGAATTATATTTCTTCTGCTCCAACAGGGAATGCTCAAGGAGATTCATATCGAATATGAGCCTTTCATTCTCACGTTTTATACTGAGCATATCGCTTATATTAAGCCCCATTACAATTCCCATGATTATAATGAAAAGCAGTGTTCCAATCTGGTACAGCAATGACAATGAGGCCACAAATTTTAAATGATAGTTGATTATCTCGGCACATGAAGCAAGTGCCAGTATGAATACCGGAACCATCAGCCGTTTTGCCCTGCTGTTTTGGCTGCGAACAGCCTCAAGGATGATGTATGCAGTCAGGAAGCAAAGTATGAGAGGCAGAATGACATGGAACACGTACATGCTCTGAGATAGTGCCACCGTACCGCTAAGCTGTAAGACACAAGCGACAAGGTCAAGCACGGTGAGGAGCTTCGCGATAACTATAATTGGCTTGTCATTCTTAAAACCAACTGCAAGCCTGCAGAAATACAGCAGCGGAATCATCTGCGAGAAAAGCCCTATAAAAGCACACAGATAAAGCAGTGTAGGGTTTTTGATTATGACACCTGTGTAGTTGCACTCGCCGATAGACCACATGCCGGCCATGAGTGAGAAGAATCCAAAATGAAATATCATCTTGCAAACCTCTTTATCGTAGTATAAAAGCATCAGCGAGATAAATATAAACAAAACACCTGCGGCAAGCTCAAGCAGTGCTATAAAGAATGACCATTTATTCAGCTTTAACAGAGTGAAAAATAAGGATTTGTATGCTCCGTAGATAGGAGAATATACCGTAAGCGAGCTTCTGGTAACAGGAGACAGATACTCTATGCGAAGCTCTGTATCACCCGAATGACCGTCAGTGCCTATCAGGTACCCCTCGGTTGCGGGATCCTTCATATAGGATGGATAGTTTTCGGCCAGGCCAAACTCATATATGAGTTCATCGTCCAGATAGACCTTCGCAGGGGAATAGACAGTTTTTATGTAGATAGGATCATCCTTGTTCAGGTTGATATGTGTTGTGACGGTGACATGTGTGCGCGGCGAAAGGTGCTTAAAGGTATGTGGAAATGTGATTTCTTCTTTATCTGAATCCGAGCCTTCCACCACAGCATAGGCAGAGCTTACGATAGTGGCTTCAGGATAGCTCGCCTGGCTCATAATCATGTTTTTTGAGGAAAGAAGCAGTATGCAAATCAGTGTAAGCAGTATAATTGTCAGATAGGGAATATTTCGTATAGCGCTAATTTTTTTCATAATCCGGGCTCCTTGCAGTGTATTACTTTTGACAGTCTAGCTCATATCAAATCAATAGGAAAGTGCCTTATTTAAGCCCTCTGGTGTGCTCAAAGTAGTATCTCTCCAGAGCTTTTTTGGCTTTGCCGGAGAGCTCTCTCTTGATAGGGATATTTGTGTCATCGGCCATCACGAAGCATTTGAGTGAAGTATCAATGCGTGTGACATACGACAGGTTTACCGCGTAGCTTTTGTGCGGCAGAAAAAACAGCTCAGCGGGCAGCTGATCTGAAAGCTCTGAAAGCTTCTCATAGCAGCTGATTTCCTCATTTTCTTTTAAATGTATGAAAATCTGCCTGGCTCTCTGCTCTATGTACATGATATCAGAAAGGGCAAGCCTCTCCATACTCTTGTTTCTCTTCACATAAAGAGATGGGGCATCGGATTTCTTCAGCATGGCAAGGTGAAGAATGTTACTTAGCTCAGCTGCAGAAACCGGCTTTTCGATATAGCCGATGGCAGACAGCCTGTAGCTTTCCAAGGCATGCTCCGTGCTTGTTGTGATGAAAGCAACCGGGATATCGGCATCTGTCTCGCGGATTATGGAGACTGCCTCGATGCCGGTCATGGAATCTTTCATGTATATATCCATGAGCAGCAGGTCATACTTTCCGTACTCATATGAGGCAAGAAAAGAATCTGCATCAGTAAAGACAGTGTATGTATTTTGGATATCGCTGTGGTTGAGAATATCACAAAGCAGCAAGGTCTCTGCAGCTTCGTCCTCGCATACAGCTATATTAAGTGTTTGTGGCATGTTTATTCCTCTGTAGAATGTGAATGATTATAAATAATCATAATATAATATGGAATAAATATCAAATAAATATTGCTATTAAATATCCGAAATGCTAATATAGTTATCAGCAGTTTATTAATTATTTTAAGGAGGTTTCAGTTATGAAATACTGTACAAATTGTGGCAGGCAGTTAGCTGATGATGAGGTATGCACATGTCGTCAGCAGGCACAGCCACAGACACCAAATCAGACACAGGACAACAATGCACAGGCAGATAATGCAGCACAGCAGGGACAGTTTAACGGACAGCCGCAGGGCAGCGCACAGGGACAGTTCAACGGACAGCCACAGGGCAGTGCACAGGGACAGTTCAACGGACAGCCACAGGGACAGTTCAATGGACAGCCACAGGGCAGCGCACAGTCGCAGGCGTTTGATAACTTCACACAGCAGGTGAGTGCAGCAGGACAGCAGCTGCAGAATGACAAGAATGTGGCATCTATCATCACATTCTACAAGGGTCTTGTTAAGAAGCCGGCACAGGCTGCAGCAGACTTTGTAAAGAATGCAAATATGGCATCAGGCTTTATATTTATTGGCTTATTTGCCATAGTAGAAGTAGTGCTGTCTGTAGTATATCTGTTATCAAGTGTAATTGGCAGCATAGGCGGCTTTGGATTCTCATTTTACCCGGCGAGCTTCTTTGAGGGAATCTTCTCAGGAATCGTAGGAGAGGCAGTGAGAGTACTCATCCTGGCAGCAGTTATTCTGGTTGTATTAAACGCAGTGCAGAAGGATAAAAAGGTGACATTTGCACAGACACTTTCAGCAGCATGTCTGTATGATGCAGTATACCTTCCGATTATCCTTGTGGCAGCAATCATCGACATAATCCCATTCCAGTTCTTTGGCAATGTGAGCGGCTGGCTGCATACATTTGCGGGAGTAGTAGGATATGTAAGCATATTCTTTGGAGTAAGGGCAATAGAAGAGGATGACAATAAGCTTCCACTCGTGTGTGGACTGGCATTCCTTGCAACAGCCATTGGTTCAACAATTGTAAATGCTATTTTCTAATTTAATATATCTGAAAAGCCGGATCCTGTGAGATTTTCTTGCAGGATCTTTTTTTATTTCTGGCTTTGAATAGCTATCATATATCTTACGATTTGTCAAGTACGAGTTTTGACACTTTTTGTGTAAATTGTCGTTGTTATTGCCATGCGCGGAATTGATGTATAATGATAATTAGATTAATTTGTTTAGTTAAAAACTAGCTGAATATATGAGTCAATGATAATATGAATTCTATAATAAGCAGGTTTATAAAACTCGGGAAGAGAGGCACCTATGACGCATAAAATCAAGGTACAGATGTTTGGCAATTTCAGAATGGACTATAACGGAGCACCATTTGTGGCGGAAAAAATGCATAAGGAAAGCCAGTTCAACCGCATGATGCAGGCTTTGATACACTATTCTGACTGCGGAATAGCAAAGGATAAGCTCGAGGAAATAGTAATCGGTGAGCGTGACATAGATGCACCTCACACGGCACTAAGAGTTATTGTATACAAGACAAAGCAAAAGCTCGCACAGCTTGGACTGCCGGGAAAGAACCTCGTATATTTGGAGGGAGGCATATATTACTGGACTCCGGATATAGAGATAGAAGAGGATGCAGCAGAGTTTGAGAAGCTCTATAACGAGGCCTGTGCACTGGAAAAGCAGATGCCACATGAACCGGAGAGTGCAGAGACAGTGTGTGATGAGCGGATAAAGGAAATAGAAGACAATATGCTTGAGCTGTACATAAAAGCACTATATCTGTATAAGGGAGAGTTTTTGGCGGCATATACAGGCGAGACGTGGATAGCACAGGAGGCCAGACGCTATCACATTATGTTTGAGAAAATCATAAATGAAGCTGCGTATATACTGCGAAAGAGAAAACAATTCAAGGGACTGGAGAAGCTCGGAGTATATGCGGCAAAGGTCGACCCATTCAATGAGTGGGAGGAGCTCATCATGGAGGCGATGGTAGAGACCAGGCGCTATGATGAGGCGGAAGAGCTATACACGGATGTCGTGGACTATTATCTCAGGGAGTGCGGTATTTATCCATCTTCAAGACTCTTGGAAATCCTTGAGAAATACAGTAATCAGATGAATCATGCACATGAGATACTGGAAAACATCCAGGAGGGCATGAACGAGCAGGAGGAAACAGAAAGAGGTGGATATTTCTGCAGCTATCCGGTATTCAGAGGAATATACCAGGCGTCCATCCGTATTATGAAGCGCACAAGGGTACCTGTATATCTCATGCTCTGTACTCTGGAGGACGAGGAAGGCAGACAGGTACAGAGCGAGACAAAGATGAACAAGTATTCAAGGCAGCTTAAGAAGTGCGTTGGTGAATCAATCCGCTACAGTGACATATATACCTCGTATGGAAAGGTGCAGTTTCTTATCATGCTCATCGGAATCAAGCGTGAGGACTGCGAGATAGTGAAAAAGAGAATCAACCGCCAGTTCGCAAAGAAAAATCCGAGAGCCGCAGAGAAATGTCATGTGAACAGTATAGTTTGTGAGTTGTAAAGGAAATAGTACAAATAGGTTGGAAAAGCTACAAGGTGATTTTACACGATTAGAGGAAGTACTAATTTGATTATTTTATATATTATGGAGAAAATGTTATGAATGGTAAAGACAAGATATCAGTAATTATTCCATGCTACAATGTACAAAAATACATTATGAGATGCTTTGATTCAATTTACAGCCAGACATATGGCTTTGAAAATCTCGAAGTGATACTCATAGATGATTTATCAACAGACAATACATGGTCTATATTAGAATCCTTACAAAGACAATACCCGGAGAATGTTATATCTCTTAAAATACAGAAAAAAGGAAAGTGTGGCGGTGCACGTAATCTGGGAATGGATATCTGCACCGGCAAATATATCACATTTGTGGATGCGGACGATTATGTGCATCCGGATATGCTCAGGGTGCTGTATGACAGAATGACAGAGGACGATTATGATGTGGCACAGTGTGGTGTATCGTGCTTTAAAGCAGATAAGCCAAATGTATTAGAAGTAAATGATTTTGAAATTCAAAGGCTTGATTTGGATAATGTTGATAATAGGAAAAATCTCATTATAGGTCTGACCGGATTTACTAATGTAACAGCATGGGCAAAGCTATACTCAACCAAATTTATAATAGAACATAATCTAAGATTTATAGAAGATGTATATTATGAGGATACACATTTTTCTATGCTTTGTGTGTTACTTGCAAAGAAATATTGTAAGGTGCAATCGACATTATACTATTACTTTGAGAATACAGAGGGCATTATACGTTCTGAAATTAGCAATGCAAAGATCCGGGATGCTAAGATTATTATGGATCATATAAGGCAGGCTATTCAAAGTAGAAAAGCAGAACTGGGAAATGTAATTGAGCAGTGTTATTGTGAAATCCAGACATTTTTGTTATGGCACCAATATATTGAGCCATATAGTAGAATAGAAACCTTTATGAATAGGGAACTGGATATTTGCAAAGAAGAGTTTTTAAAGAGTGAACCGGATATATTTAATAATCCATATGTGAAGTTTTTTTCAGATGATGTGGTATTGAAAAGAATGTCAAGGCTGAGAGTAACTGCGAAAAAAATGGATAATGCATACTTTTTGGATAATGCAATGCATATCTGTCTTGGTATACATGATAAGGATGGAAATTACAGTGTCTGGGCTGGAACAACGATGCAATCCATTGTTGAAAACACAAAAGCGCCAATAGTTTTTCATATATTACATGATGACACATTGAACGAAATAAATAAAAATAAGCTGAGTCTTATTGCTGATAATAGTGGAAATGATATAGAATTTCATCATTTTAATTCGGACGTTTTTGGCACGTTTGCTGATTCAATGAATAGATTTGCAATTGGAACAATGTTCAGAATTATGTTGCCCGATATTATGCCGGATTTAAAAAAAATAATATATTTGGACTCTGATTTATTTGTAAATACAGATATTGAAGAATTATGGAACCTAAATATAGATAATTACTGTCTGGCGGCTGCTCAGGATTGTTCGACAATAAGAAATTGGGGAACTCCATACGCTGTAGCAGCAGGGCAGACAAGTCGTGACAGATATTTTAATGCGGGTGTTCTTTGCATGAATCTTGACAATATCAGGAAAAATGGAAGCCTGTTTCAACAGGTTATAGATTATCTGAACGATAATCCACGGACATGGCTTCCTGACCAGGATGCTTTAAATGCCATATTCAGCGGAAAAACCTTATTGATAGATGAAAAATGGAATTATTTTATTGATGAGGCAAGAAAAAATAATGAGAAAGCAGAGAAAAAAATATATCATTATGCTGCAACCCTGTTGATGCTGCATACAAATAATGAAATTGACAGAGCCTACTATTTCACAATACTGAGAACCCCATGGGGAGAGCAGATGGAGGATGGCTTATTGTGTAATTCTATGGGCAGAATTGTGGATAGAACAGCTATGCTGGAGAAGCTGCTAAAAAAAGCTACTCAAAACAATATACGACTTGTATTCTATGGTGGAGAGAATAGCTCTATAAGGAATGCAATGAGGCTATTAAACAGAAAATTCGATAGCTGTGAATGGCATGAGCATTTAAAGGAGAATGAGATTATCTGTGATGATAATACGGTCTATATAGTTTCAGCGGATGCGGACGATAGTAATGGATTAGAAATACTTGCAAATGCCGGATTAGAAAATGGCGAGAATTATTTTATAACACAGAGGTTTTTACATTATACAGAGGGTGGGTTTGCCCTATGATTTTTATTACTGATGAATTAGGTAAGTTTGAGAAAAATATAATAGAGCTGGCAGAAAATATGGGATTTAAAGAATGCAAAACAATAGAAGCCATAGATTTGTTTTGTGGCATATCTGAAAAAAACGATGTGCTTAAGGAAAAAGACAGGTATTATGCATTCATAGATATCCCTCAATATTGGAGTGTTCGTGCAGATGGTCTAAATGGTGCTATATATGATAATAAAACCAAAAAGGCAAACATCTATTTTAAGAATCCGATAGAGAAAAGAATGGTCAGCAGAGTCGAGTGGATTGACAGGAATAATACAGTATATAGAATAGATTATTACAACAAATACGGATATATGTATTGTTCGGAGAATGTGAGTGGCGGCAATGTTACAGTCAGGGAATTCTATGATAGAAATGGTGACATTAAAGTATTAGAACAGACAGGTCCAAAGACATATACCACGTTTGGCACCCGCATTAGTCCGAAGAGCTATAGAGGCTTTGCTGATTATTTGGAAGCTTATCTTAAATATAATAAAATTTATGATGAAAATATATGGCTGACAAGTGATGAGATATTAAATAAATTTGCCTGGGATTATGGTAATTTTAAAATATCATACCTGCCACAAAATAGATTAAACTCAGATTTGACAGTAATAACTCAGACTAACACAGCGTTTCGAATACTGTGCAGTGAAGAGCAGCAGGTCAATTGGTATAAAGATAATTCAAATTGTAAATGCGACAGATTATATTCATATCTTGAGAATAATAAATCAAAATTTGGGAAAAAAGAAGCATTTATTATTACGGAAACGGATCAGCTCGAGTATATTGAACAGCTTATAAATGACTTTCCGGAAATAACATTTCACATAGCTGCCAGCACTATTATGTCAGATAAATTAACAAAACTGGATATAAATAATAATGTCGAGTTATATCCGTGTATTACTGAACAGAAGATAAAAGAACTGTTTGAAAGATGCGATATTTATTTGGATATCAATCATTACAGAGAACTATACAATGCAGTAAACCAGGCACTGATAAATAACATGATAATACTAGCGTTTGACAATACAGTACATTCAAAAGAATTATATCCAATTGAAAATATTTTTGATAGCAGCAACTATGTGAATATGAAAGAAACTCTAAAAAATATAATAACCAGTAGGACGATATTCAATGAATATATAGACAGGCAGAAGATGCAATTAAAACAATTAGCTGCAAAAGTAGTTATGGGTGATACAGATGAGAGTATTTGATTTTACATTACTTAGTGGATATGAATTTTCCGGAGTAGATGTTGCTCAGGAATTTAGGGCAAGATTGTTTGCAAAAAACAATGTAAACGCTAAATTTATTTTTACAGAGCTGCCGACAATTAGGGATATGGAACTGTATGGTTCGCAAAAAATAAAACGTGGTCAGATTATATCTGCACATCTTTTTATGACCGGAAGATTAGATATGAGTTTGTCTGTGAAAAAAGAAGCTCTTTTAGAAAATGAAAAAGAAAACTATGAGTATGACAATATAGATGAGGATGGAAAGGTGATTCGTCTATATAATTCCGGTGAAAAATCAGTTGAAATATTATGCGATGAAGATGGATTTGTTATAAATGAAAGTCTCTTTAAAAACGGAAAAAAGTATTTAGAAAATTATTATACAGACAGTTTGTCATATACAGAGCTGTATAATTGGGATAATGATTCGAGCGATGGCTTAAATCCGGAAAGGAGAATTTTTTGGAACAAACAAGGACAGATGGTTTATGAACAATGTATCTATAAAGATAATGTTGAATATCTGTTTAAAAATGGTGAAGTTATAGACAATGTAGCGTTTGTAGAAAGATTTATAAAGGAACTTAATCTTTGTGAGAATGATATATGTATAATGGATAGAGCGGGATATCTTGATTATATACAGCCTCTTTTTGAAAATAAAGGCAAATCAAAGCTGATAGCTGTATTACATTCAGATCATTTTTACAAAATATATGAGGATGAAAGCTCATTATACATGAACTATGAGTATTATTACTGGTTCAAATATTCAGAGGCAATAGATTATTTTGTTGTTGGTACGGATGAACATAAAAGAAGTCTGGAAGCATTTTTAAAAGAGTATGATTGTTTTGTTCCGCATATTGCAGCTATTCCACCGGGCGCCATACCAGAAGGCAAAATTAAAAGTAAAAATAATCGTTGGCGAGGCAGTATAATATCTGCTTCAAGACTTAGTCCAAGGAAAGGTATTGATATTCTTATTAAAAGTGTGATAAAAGCTCATGAGATAAATCAGACAATTAATCTGGATATATATGGAAGTGGCAATGATGAGTATACTTCATATTTACAAAATATAGTTAAAGATGCATGTGCTGATGATTATATTCACTTTAAAGGGCGCTGTAATCTTGAAAAGATTTATCCACACTATGAATTGTTTGCATCCTTTTCTTTGTGGGAAACATTTGGACTTTCACTCATGGAGGCTGTAGGAGACGGACTTGCCATGGTTGGACTGGATGTCAGATATGGAAACAGGCTTTTTATACATCAGGATGAAAATGGATACCTTGTGGATTTTGATATTGAGACAGATTTTCAAAATAAAGATAAGCTCTGTGAAAGAACTGCAGCAGCAATAGTTAAAATATTTGAGGATGATGACAGATTGAAGAAATTTCATGAAAATTCTTATATGATTGCTGAAGAATATAAGGAGCATGTAATAGAATCAAAATGGATGCAGCTTATAAAAAATATACTAGACCTCAATCCGTCAAACTTAATTTTATAGAGAAATGCAGTAACATGAAGGTAAAACATCCTAAGGATTATTGGCTTGAGTATGAGAGAAAAATGTTGGAAAACATCAATGAAACAACAGGCTTGTAGACAGGAGTATCAATGAAAACACACATTACTACACTAAACAACATGGCAGGAACTGCCAGTCTGGCACATAGAAGAGTATTAAAGGTGGCGCAGAGTATTGGCTGTCATGAAATGGGCTTGTCTTTTTATCCTTTAAAGCCAGACTATGCAAAGGAGATAGACAAACGTCTTGATGGGATAATAGCGCCTCTTAACTATGGTGATATTGTGATTTTTCAGTATCCAAGCTGGATTGGGGTGAATTATGATGAGAGCTTTGTAAACAAGATAAAGTCGTACCGGGATACAAAGCTGATAATTTTTGTTCAGGATATACAAAAGCTCATGTTTGATTCTGAGCAGGCAATTCTTGATATGGAAATTAAAACTCTCAATAAGGCGGATTTACTTATTTTGCCATCAAAGAAGATGCATCGCTATCTGAAAGAAAATGGGCTTGATGAGAAGCCTGTTATCTATCAGACTATCTGGGATATGCCATCAGACATTTGTTTTGTGGATCATGCTGTAACGAGATGTTTTCACTTTGCCGGGAACTATAATCGTTTTCCGTTTCTGGCAGAGTACCATGGCAAGACACCGATTTATCAATATGATGCAAATAAGCCGGACAGAGAAAATGATGACAGCTTTTGCTGGAGAGGGTATTTTGAGCAGGAAAAGCTAATGCATGAGCTTTCCAAAGGTGGCTTTGGGCTTGTTTGGAGTGATGGCGAATATTTTGACAGATATTATTCGATGAATCAGCCGTACAAGCTCGGTACAAATCTGGCAGCAGGGATACCAGTTATAGTAAAAAGAGGCTGTGTTCATGAGAAATTTGTCGAAAGAAACGGTCTGGGATATGCAGTCGATACGTTGGATGAAGCTGATAAACTAGTTCAGAGTATTACGGATGCAGAGTATATAAAGCTTTACCATAATGTGAAGAATATTCAAAAGCTGATATTAGATGGCGCATATACAAGAAAAACACTTCAGGATGCAATAATTGAGGTTTTAGAAAATGCCTGTACACCGGTTGAAAACAGATATCAAGATCATATATAGATTTAGCAGACAAATCAACAGTGACAGGATATAGTATTTGACCATGATCAGGTGTATGAATCACAGATAGTTGCTACAGTGGAATAATGGGGAAGAGATTATGAGCGTACATATTACAAAAACTTATAACATAGGCGGATTGATTGGTCTCCGTCAAAATGCAGTGAAAAACGCTGGTGAAACACTTGGCTTTAAAGAAATGAGTTTATTTAAATTTCCTGATGCATATGATAGTGATGATGAGCTTCATGTTAGGATGGATGGCATAATCGCATCACTTTGTCCGGAGGATATAGTGATTTTTCAGCATCCAAGCGGTGAGAGTCCCAGATACGATGGATTTTTATTTGAGCATTTAAGAAGATATCATGGAACAAAAATTGTTGCGTTTATACAGGAAATAGCATCCGATAGAGATGACAGTGAGTATTCTTTGAGTGATGAAATCACGCTGCTTAACAGGGCTGATATGTTTATTTTTGCCTCAGCTGCGCTGCGGGATTACTATATCGCAAATGGATTAAAAGAAAAACCTTATCTGATTCAGAATATACCGGATTATATGACAGACATTTGCGCAAATGAGCATAAAAATAAAAAACTATATATCATGGCGGAAACGAGTCAAAATGAATATCCATTGAACAATTTGAATATAGAGGTGGTGCAATATGATGAGTACCGTGCCATGGAATCTATACTCAGGTTGTCAGACGGAGGCTTTGGATTGATTTGGGATGCGGATGAACAGGCGCTTGGACTTTATATGGCTGCCGGAATCCCAGTGATAGTTAAAAAGGGGTTGAGCTGTGAAAAGTATGTGATAGATAATGAAATAGGAGCAGCAGCGACAGATTTTGAAGATGTATACCGGATAGCTGTATCAGAATCGGAAGATAAATTGAGTCAATACTACGCAAATGTCAAAAAACTGCAAAATTTGTTCATAAATGGAATATATACCAGAAAATTATTGCTGGATACCTTGATTATGTGTGGAGAAAGGCTATAATTTGGCGGTATATAAATGTTTTTATACGATTTTAGATACACCTAGGAGTTTATATTTATAGTGTTAAAGAGGAAAACTATAGTTATGTCCGGATGAAAGAGGATTAGGAAACAGATAATCCAAGTATCCGGATTCATGTGAATAAGGAGAGACTATATGAATAAGAAGAAGGTTGACAGTATTTTAAAAGGTATAACCGCAGCAGGAATTGCCATGGGTGGAGTCAGCTCTATCCAGGGGGCTGATATGGTTATGGCTGCAATTAATGAATCGGCAGCAGATTCCAATTCATTAGTTGACGCAGGCTCTTTGTCTGAGAGCGAACGTACAGAGTATAGCGAGAGTACAACACAGAGCATGAGTGAAAGCGCTTCAGAGAGCACTAGCGAGAGTGAGAGCGTGAGTGTAAGTGAAAGTGAAAGTACCAGTGAAAGCTCAAGCATCAGCGAAAGTGCTAAGCAGAGTGATGCAGAACAACAGAGTGGTGATAATGTTGTAGCGGCTACATACACAGATGATGCAGAACAGGATACGGCTGTTTATGCTCGAATGAGTGGAATGCCGCAGCTTGCAAGTAATGATACATATAGAGATGGTTGTGTATCAAATAAGGTACATCATGTGACTAAGATTACGGAAAGTAATTATTCGCAGTATAAGGGGGATACATTGTTTGGAACAAAGTACAATTTAATCCAAACAAAGGAAAATCATTCATTTGGAAAATGGGAAAAGTCGAGTTGTAAATATAGAATTCAAAATTCTAATACGAATGAATGGGAATATTTTAATGACTTTAATTCTGTGACATTTAATTGAACAGAAGGACCTTGGTGGGATGAAACTAGATATAATAAAACAGGTGAATTGTATATATGTGACGGAAATGCGTTTGTATTAAAAGTGTCTGATAATGAATGGGTAGAATTTAGAAGTAGTAGTACAGGTGGAGTACATACGTATAAATACGCATATAAGCATGGGGATTCCATTGATTTATTGGATAGTGCAGATCCAAACTATGAGAAGAGTGAATCAGTAAGAATATCAGAGAGTTTGAGTGTTGAAGCAAGCACTAGCGCGTCAACAAGTGCAAGTACATCGGCAAGTACAAGTGCCTCAACCAGCGCAAGTATCTCAGCAAGTACGAGTGCATCGACAAGTGCAAGCACCTCAGCAAGTACAAGTGCCTCAACCAGCGCAAGTACCTCAGCAAGCACCAGTGCTTCAACAAGTGCAAGTACATCGGCAAGCACTAGTGCATCAACAAGTGCAAGTACATCAGCAAGCACAAGCGCATCAACAAGTGCAAGTACATCAGCCAGCACAAGCGCATCAACAAGTGCAAGTACATCAGCAAGTACGAGTGCTTCAACCAGCGCAAGTACATCGGCAAGTACTAGCGCATCGACAAGTGCAAGTACATCAGCAAGTACGAGTGCCTCAACCAGCGCAAGTACCTCAGCAAGTACGAGTGCCTCAACCAGTGCAAGTACTTCATACGGATGTGGCATATCATGTGCGCATTGGTTTGTCCCAGTTTTATGGTCATCATATGTTGGGTAAAACATTAAAGAGTTTTCAACAAATTGAACCGTCGTGGGAGTTCCATGTGGTAGAAGGGGAGTCTCATTTCTTGGAGCAACAAATTTGTGATGGATTGGTTGATGTAGGTCTATTCCCAACACCAATCTACTCTCAGGCCCTTGAAAGTTATCCTGTGTTAGATGAGCAAATTTTATTAGCTGTTAGTGTAGAGAATAAAAAAGCTATAGCTATTGCTGACTCGCTCATGACACCGAATGGAATACATGAGATAGCACCATTTGGGTCTTTTCCTTTTATTCTCATAAGAGAAGGCCTTAAGTTGCGAACCTTGGTAAATCGTCTATGTCAGGCTGAATCCTTTGTGCCTAAAGCGGTTATTGGCTCTGAAAATCTTGACACTTGTAGATCCCTGGTAGAAGATGATTATGGTATTACTTTCTTGCCAAGTACATTAAATAGTAAGGGCGATGATGATAAAGTTAAATTCTATCCTTTAGCATCGAAACT
>OGYM01001075.1_pt1 | contig 20445 bp, 15 predicted proteins | sample 1576491 | NCBI WGS metagenome assembly OGYM01 (sample SAMEA3541515, study PRJEB24748) | human gut metagenome | biome: human gut; feature: human-associated habitat; material: faeces | place: China | collected 2012 | reverse complement strand
GGCAGTAATTTATAAAATTGTGTTGGTAGTTTTAGGTGTCGGAATGTTACTTTTTTGCGGCGGCGCATTGAAAACAGAGCTGCAGTCCTTTTTTCCATTATATTTGCTGGGGCTTGCGCTGAACACGGTTGCCGTTGCAGTTGTACTTGCCGCAATGCTTTTTCCACAGTGGATGATTGTCGTTTTGGCGTGGGTGGAAAAGCAGTTTATCCGGCTCGACATCTGGAAAGCCAATCCACAGCGCATGGATAAGGTGCAGACATTTACGGATTGGCTGAAGCAGCATCCGGGAAAATTAATAGTGGTCATCGCCGTGACGTTTTTGCAGAGGTGTAGTGTATTTCTGCTTACTTATATGGTATATCTCGGACTTGGACAGGCGGGGACTTCCATACAGGAGGTAGTTCTATTACAGGCATCGGTCTACATTGCGGTGGATATGCTTCCGCTGCCGGGAGCGCAGGGAATCACCGAACTGATGTATCGGTCAGTCTTTGCACCGGTATTTTCTAAGGGCAGTCTGATCCCATCCATGCTGATCAGCAGGGGACTGAACTTCTATTTTCTTTTGTTGGCAGGAGCCGGGGTTACGGCTGCAAACCATTTTCTTGTAAAAAAGAAGATTTAAACTCTATTTGTAGGACACGGAGCAGCTCTTATGGCGGAAAAATAAAGATTTGGTAAAGAAAGTATAAAAGATTCGGGAATATATTTTTTTCAAAAAAAGAATGTGTTAAAATAGAAAGCAATTTATGGAAAATAATCTATGGAAAAGATTTTTGATCGAGAGGAAAAAGAGAAGTTATGAGCAATTTCAGGACAAAATATTTAAAAATTGCATGCAATCTGCTTTGGGCAGTGTTTTTGTTGATTTTTGTGTTCGCATTTCTTCCAAAATTGCTGATCTATTTTATGCCGTTTGTGGTGGGAATGATTTTTGCGATGATTGCAAATCCGATGGTGAAGTTTCTGGAGAAACGGATCAAAATTAACCGGAAATATGGTTCGGTCATCATGATCGTGCTGGTCATCGGACTGGTAGTGCTGGTTGCGGATAGCCACCGCGCGTTCAAAGAAAATATAAAAAGCAATTACCGACATCAAAGCCAGTACGATCATAATCCAGCCTCCTTTGCAGGCCATATCCCAAAGATTCATCTGCGGTTCCCCCGAAGCAACCGGAGTCAACACCGGATTTGCTCCGGCCATTGTATCGGCTACAGCTTGTGCGGCAGCCAGTAAAGTTAATGTCATCATAATTTAACGAAGGCAATTTTTATATTCTTCAATGGTTTTCTTTAATCCTAAATAAAGTGCATCACAAATCAGTGCGTGACCAATAGAAACTTCATCCAGCCAAGGGATATTATCATGGAAATACTTCAAGTTCACCAGACTCAAATCGTGTCCGGCATTCAATCCCATTCCCAGTTTATGTACTCTCTCAGCCGCTTCTATAAAAGGAGCCACGGCTGCTTCCGGATTCTTGGGATAGAGTGAGGCATAAGGTTCCGTGTACAATTCCACACGGTCGGCTCCTGTCTTGGCCGCATACTCAATCAGTTCCAGGTCTGTACCTACAAAAATAGAGGTACGTATGCCTGCTTCACCGAACGTATCCATCAATTCTGTCAGGAAAGCCTGATGCGTTTTGGTGTCCCATCCACAATTCGAAGTAATCTGGTCAGGAGCATCCGGCACCAAAGTCACCTGTGTAGGTTTTACTCTCAGTACCAGGTCGATAAACTCTTTCGAAGGATATCCTTCGATATTGAATTCAGTTTTCAACACCGGGCGCAAGGCATATACATCCGCATACCGGATATGACGTTCATCCGGACGTGGGTGAACCGTGATACCTTCTGCCCCGAACAGCTCGCAGTCCAGCGCTACTTTCTCTACATCAGGGTTGTTTCCACCTCGTGCATTACGAAGCGTAGCCACCTTATTTATATTCACACTTAATTTAGTCATATTTCATGAATTTCGTTATCTTTTAAGAAGACAGGAAACGGCTCGGCATAGTCCTATCGAAAAACTTTGTTTTTCGTTTGTCTCTGCTCTCGCCTTTCACTATCTTTGCTCACGCGAAGACAGGATGCGGCTCGGCATAGCCAAATCTGAAAACTTTGTTTTCCGTTTGTCTCTGCTCTCGCCTTTCACTATCTTTGCATCAACAACGTGCAAAGTTAGCAGGTTTTACGAGAAACTTGACATGTTTATTCTTAAAAAGATTGATAAAAAAGACACATTCTATGCAGCGGAAGATGAAATTCGCCCTCTTTGGAAATACGTATCAGGAGCATAAATCGGCTCATGTAACCCATCTGCTGGAAATCCTCCGGCGCAAGGAGGCACACATTTGTATCCATCGTGAGTTTTATGAGTTCCTTCGCCTGCACACAAACGCAGATTTAACCAATTTAGAGATTTTCAACGGTCATGACTTTACCGCCGACATGGCACTCAGTGTAGGAGGAGACGGTACGTTTCTAAAAACAGCCAGCCTGGTTGGCAACAAGGAAATTCCCATATTAGGCATCAATACCGGACGATTGGGCTTCTTGGCTGATATTTCACCCGACCAGATGGAAGAAACCTTCGACGAGATTTATCAGGGAATGTATCTGGCAGAACCACGACGGGTACTGAAACTTACCTGCAACGGCCAGGTACTGAAAGGTTATCCTTACGGACTGAATGAAATCGCCATTCTGAAGCGAGACAGCTCTTCCATGATTACCATCCGTGCCTATATCAACGGGGAACTGTTGAATGTGTATCAGGCAGACGGACTGATTGTGGCTACCCCTACCGGCTCTACAGGCTACTCCCTCAGTGTAGGCGGTCCGATTTTAGTGCCTCAGAGCGGTACCATCAGCCTGACTCCCGTAGCTCCACACAGCTTAAACGTACGCCCCATTGTCATTCGAGATGAGTGGGAAGTCACACTGGAAGTAGAAAGCCGCAGTCATAATTTTCTGATTGCCATCGATGGCCGGAGTGAAACTTTCCGTGAAGGTACCCGACTCACTATCCGGAGGGGAGAATATTTCATCCGTATCGTCAAGCGCTGCCACCACTCTTTCTTCAATACCTTACGTGAGAAAATGATGTGGGGAGCCGATTCACGCAACTAACTATCCATCATACAAATACACAAAAAGCCGGAGCGTTCAACTTGTCACTCCGGCTTTTTGTGTATGTATACCTTACAGTATCCTATTTGGAAAGCTGCACATCATAGCTCTTTCCTTCACGGCAAGTAAACTGCAATATGGTGTGCTTCTTGTCCGATTCCAGCACCTTCACGGCAGGATGAGATGCCACATTCCATTTCCCTTTCAAAGTGATGGTTACCGGAATCTCCTTACTCTCGTCATCAATCCACGGGCGAGAATAAATACTACGTTCAATGCGTTTGCCATTTTCATCAAAGGCCTCATCACTCGGACCGCGATAGAAAGCCATATCCGGTTGTGCCACGGTCAGCACCAGTTTTTTCTTGTCCACCTGCTTTACCATAGCCAGACAAGAAGTATCCGCCTTCTCAATGAAATCACCTGGCAAAGCCTTCTGTGGAGTTTCAAAAAGCACGTATGAAGTCAAATGTTCTGCACTGGAAGTCACGATATGCGCATTCCGGTCTCTCTGCAACACCTGATAAGTCGGTTGTTTGGCAAACTGTGTCAAACCTTGTTCATCAGTCTGCGGCAACACCGCATATTCATACGAAGCCCCCTGAGGTGCTTTTCCGTGATTGAACACCAAAGATACCCAATCGCCGGAAGTCGGTTTTACACTACGTTCACCAACTGTTACCTGAGGGAAGTTCTTTTCAAACTGTACATTTCCCGGTACATAATACCCCACTCCATTAGGAGCCAGATACGTATGTCCGTTATCCTTCCAGTTGTCCCAATATGCTTTTTCTTCCGGCGTAATGGCAGCCAGCTGGAATACAGTAGTTTCTGTAGGATAGTCCTGATTGACATTCTCAATGTCAGAGCCAAGAGCTACGATGGTATTTCCAAAGAAATGATACGAAATCCGCGCACGGTGCGAACCGTTGTACTTATCATGTTCGTGCAACTTCATACCAAAGTTTCCATTCTCACGTTCTTGAGAAAGCCCTCCGGCAAATGCCTCATCAGAATACAGCATTTCTTCCATTCCGGAAAAAGCATCCACATTCAGCACTTTCGCACGCAACTGGTCAAAAGGCAGATGAATGGAAGTAGCACCCGGAATTCGGTTCCAGTCGAATCCGTTTTCCTGCCAGCCACTCGTTGTAAAGGTTACTCTTTCTCCCGGCTGAGCAGTCAGCACCTGCATGCTGCCATAACCCAAGTATCGTCCATAGAAATTGGCATCCAAGTAATGCTCGGCATCCCATAAGTAACGTGAATGACCACGTACCACTGCCGCCCAGTTGTTCCGTCGCTGTACAGACACACAGCCATATCCCAACGCTAAATTTCCCTGCGGGTCTTTTTCAGGAGTAAAGCCTGCCTTCAGCAGTTTCTTCTCCAGCTTGCGTTCCAGTCCGGCCGGTGCCTGCGGTAAATAATCCGGTTCATTGGCACCCGGTTTTGCCGGTTCTCTTACCAGACGCAGGTAAGCAGCAGCCATATCGGCATCATACTTTTCTTTTCCGTCAGGAGTTCCAGAGATAGCCATCATGGCATACTGTACCGGAATCAGCTTTCCTTTTCCATTGGGGTGACGTCCCGACATTGACAGCGGGAACTGTTGCTGGTTACAATAGAAACGCATGGTCAGCAACACATCTTTTACAGTCTGATGAGCCAGTTCAGATACCGCAAAAGTTGTTCCGCTCATCAGGTAAATCATGTTAGTTGCCCCATCCAGACCTCCAACCGCATACGCAGGATAGTTGTTACGGTGATGGAAAGCAGCCCCGTCACTCTTGAAGGCACCTGCCAATCCCGGAGCCGGACGGCATCCGTAGTCAATCCAGCGTGAGAAGGCACGCAAGTAACGAAGTTTTTCCGGCGTATCCTCCATCATCAGAATGCTGGCAATGCGTCCGGAAGTCTGCGTGTTAAAGGAATCCATGTCAATACCGTTTCCGGTCGGCTTTGGATATACTTCATTCGTAATGGCATACCAGCGCATAGTAGCTTCCGCTTCCGCCAGACGATTTTCTTCACGCAGCACATCCTTCATCAGGAAATAAGAAAGATACAAACTGCGTACACTGTATCCATAATGATGTATGTTTCCCCAGCAGCTGCCATACGCTACTCCCTGGTCGGTGATATGGTCATACATAGCCATGAATTTCTGGCGCATTTCCTGTTTCACCTGTGCGTCCTGCGCGTTGTGATATGCCACGGCAATGGCTTTCATCAGGTCGAAATAAGCCTTCATTTCCATACCCAGTTTCGTAAACATATCCTTGTTCCAATGGGGAATCATACGCTCGTATGCTTCCGACTGACGTACCATAAAAATAGGCAGTCCGCTCACCTTACCATTTTTATATACAATCTTATAGGCATCATACTTCCGGCGAATTTTGTCTATCTGTTTTTGAGACAATTTACCCGGTGTATAAATCAAATCCCGGTAGCGCTTTTCCATCAGGTGCATATCCTGAAGCTCTTTTTCTGAAACCGGTTTCAAAGGTAAATCCGATTTCCACAATGAATGCGGATAAATCACCAGCCAGTGATTGGTCGTTCCTTTATGCACAAAAGGCACCTGTACATCGGCAGCCTGCTGACGCGCGTCTACCTTGCTGGCCGGAATCAGATGATCGATAAAAAGTTCCCCTTCTACATCCGGTGCCAGTATCCTCAACTCATTCATACCTTCTTCCGGCGTACCTTCCATATCGCGTTCATAGCAAACCCATGCCGCGCGCCATCCGGTGAAGTTTATGCCGAAGGGAAAAGATGTACATACCTTTCCATCCTTCAAGAATTGAAAGGTTATTTTCTTATCTACTGCCTTCTCGTTATACACCCATACAATAAAAGCCGACAGATACGTATCTTTTCCCGTCGGATCTTTGGCTTCAAACTTCAAATCCTTTTTCAGGGAAAGGACAGCCCCCGGTTTATACGTCCAACGCAGGGAACGGCTTCCATCTTTATAGTGTTCATCACTAAGAGATAAAGTCGACCCTGCGCCGGAGAGTTCCTGCGGTACAGCTTCTTCAAAAGAGAGCAACCGCTCATGCTTTACGACCTGTGCTGTCAACTCACCAGAGATCGCAAAGAAACTTAATACAGATGCTAGATTAATAAAAAATTTTCCTTTCATTTGCACCGTTCTATATAAAATTTAAGTATCGATGCAAAGATAGTATTTTTTATCATTTAATTGTTGTCTTTTTGACGGATTTCCACACGGCGGATTTTTCCACTGATGGTTTTCGGCAGTTCATCCACAAACTCAATGACACGCGGATACTTGTAAGGAGCTGTCACCCGTTTCACATGGTCCTGCAATTCCTTTATCAGTTCCGGTCCGGCCTTCTGCTTGTAGTCCTTTGCCAATACGATAGTGGCCTTTACCACCTGACCGCGGATTTCATCGGGCACACCGGTAATGGCACATTCCACTACTGCCGGATGCGTCATCAAGGCACTTTCTACTTCAAACGGGCCGATACGGTAACCGGAGCTCTTGATGACATCGTCGGCACGTCCTACGAACCAGTAATAACCGTCTTCATCACGCCATGCCACATCGCCCGTGTAATAGATACCATCGTGCCAAGCCTCACGGGTAAGTTCAGCATCACGATAATATTCCTTGAACAAGCCTAATGGTTTACCTCTATCCGTACGTACCACAATCTGTCCCTGTTCTCCATCTTCCGCTGAACGGCCGTCTGGTTTCAACAAGTCAATGTCATACTGCGGATTAGGCACACCCATACTTCCCGGTTTCGGTTCCATCCACGGGAAAGTAGCCAGCGTCAATGCCGTTTCCGTCTGTCCGAATCCTTCCATCAGACGGATGCCCGTAATGCGTTTGAAAGTCTCATATACAGAATAGTTCAACGCCTCGCCCGCCGTCGTGCAATATTCCAGTGAAGACAAATCATATTTCGACAAGTCTTCCCGAATCAGGAAACGATAAATCGTAGGAGGTGCACACAGTGAAGTAATATGATAATCATGAATCTTTTGCAGAATATCTGCCGGAGTAAACTTCTCATGGTCGTATACAAAGATATTGGCACCGGCAATCATCTGTCCGTACAGCTTTCCCCACACTGCCTTTCCCCATCCGGTATCTGCAATGGTCAGGTGCAGACTGTTTTCATGCAGATTATGCCAGAAGCATCCGGTAGCAATATGTCCGAGCGGATAAGTAAAGTCGTGTGCCACCATCTTCGGCTCCCCGGTAGTTCCCGAAGTAAAGTACATCAGTGAAATATCCTCGTTGGTATTCACATGTTCCGGACGTACAAAAGGAGCGGCAGCTTCCATACCCTTATGGAAATCTTCAAAGCCCTCCGGATATTCCGGACCGACACTCACCAGGCGTTCTACCGTAGGAGAATCAGGCATGGCTGCCAGAATATGTTCTGTGATGACCGGTTCACCGGCAGCCACAATCATCTTGATACCGGCAGCCTGACAACGATATACAATATCTTTCTTTGTCAGCAAGTGTGTAGCCGGAATGACCACTGCTCCCAACTTGTGCAGAGCAATGATAGAGAACCAAAATTCATACCGGCGTTTCAAAATCAGCATGACCTTATCTCCATGACCTATTCCCAAGCTCTGGAAATAGGAGGCGGTCATATCGGTATATTTCTTCAAGTCCGCATACGTAAACTGTATATGTTCTCCTTTGTCGTTTGTCCACAGCAACGCATTTTTATCGGGCTGTTCAGCCGCCCAGGCATCTACCACATCATAACCGAAATTAAAATTTTCCGGCACCTTCACTTTAAAATTCGCAATGAAATCCTCTTGTGAGGTAAAGTGAGTTTGTTCAACAAATCTTTCTAGCATATTTCTTTTCAAAATTAATTACTACATAACGATGGCGAGGAACTTCACCGCTTTCCCGTCGAGCGCCTTCATTCCGTGAGGCAGTGAAGAATCGAAATACAAACTGTCTCCCTGCTCCAGAATCAGATCTTTTCCGTTTATGCTCAACAGCATCCGGCCCTCAATCACCAAGTTGAATTCCTGTCCGTAGTGCGTATTATAATAAATAGGTGTATCCTCCGGCTTGGGCTCTACCGTTACCAGGAAAGGATCGGCCTTGCGGTTGCGGAACCCTGAAGCCAGCGACTGGTATTTATATGCCTTCGTACGCTCCACCGAAATACCGGTTCCCCAGCGTGTCAGGAAATAAGCATTCATCTTAGGTTCTTCCCCGAACATCAGCACGTCAAGCGGCACGTTGCACTTCCGTCCGATTTGCTGCAACGTACTGACCGCAATGTCACACTCGCCCGACTCAATCTGCTTATATTGTTCCACCGGCAATCCACATTGTCCGGCCATGTCCTCTACACTCAAATCCAGCGCATCGCGTAGTCCGCGGATACGTTCTCCTATTTGTCTTATTTGTTCGTCCATAGTGCAATTTTTTAGTTATTCGCTCAAAATTACGAAAGATTATGAAAAACCAAGAAAAATATTTCGAACTTTGTAACCGAAAATTTTAAAACCATGATCAGACAGGATTACATCATACGCATGATTCAGGAAATATTTGCCGCAATAGCCAACCTGATTCTCCGCCGGAAGCACATCAGCAAGTCGGACTGGGAGGAATATGAAAGTACGGCACGGCAAGTGCTGGAGGTCACTCCCCAGCAGCTGGAAGAAATGGACGGACAAACCATACTGGAAAAATACAGTCAGGAAAAAGATGGCATAGAGAAGACCGAACTAGCTGCCATGATGTTACTGAAAATGGCAGAAGACACCGAAAACATCGTGCCTAAAGCCCGACTTCGTCAGGAAGGACTCTACCTGCTGAAATATGTGCAGGAACATGGAAATACCTATTCCCTACCCCGCAACCTGCTGATTCAATTTTTACACGCTAAACAATAATATCAAATGAAAAATTCCGTATCACCGAAGTTAATACGGAATTTTTCCTCATTTATCAAACTTGTCATTTCGTAGAACTATTGGCATAAATTCCTCATCGGTTACTTTCGCTTTCTCCTGCAAATAACCTTTTTTACGGAACAACAAGCACTCTCCCTGCTGAGCATGAATCAAATATCGTCCATTTGTATCTGTATATCCCAAAAAGTTCCCCTTGCTCTCTGATAAAATCTCCACTCCCTCAACTGGAGTAGCTTGTATATCACGTACTACTCCTCCGATTTTCATGTTTTTCCCCAAACAAGATTGTACTTTTTTCACTTGCCGAGACAATTCCCCCCAGTTCCATCTTCCCCTATCACCTACCTGAATCACCTCCTTAAATAAAATGTAATCAGATGACTTACCTATCTGAATTTCAAATTCACCAGGCTCGATACGACTATTTCCGTTCTCATCCGTCAAAGCTAACTCTTCCAAAGGAAATGCCAAAACGATGCGCATAGAATCCTTTGAAGATAATTCTATTTTCTGAAATGCCTTTAATTGCCGTACTGGCGTTTCTATCGAACTGACTACATCCCTTACATATAATTGAGGAACGTCCATTCCCGTTCTTTCTCCAACATTTTTGATGGTCACGAAAGCATAGACAGAATCGTTCCGTAAAAGAATCTCTGGAGAAGAATATTCAAACTGTGTATAGCTCAACCCATACCCAAAAGCCCACAATACATCCGGTGAAGAAAACACATAATCTCTTCCTGGTTTATCCAGAGTGCCTGGTTGATGATAAAAACCTTTATCACTAGGAAGATAATTATAAAAAACAGGCAAATGTCCTGCGCTTTGTGGAAAAGAGACAGGCAGTCTTCCAGATGGATTCACTTTTCCAAAAAGGATATCAGCAATCGAAGCACCTTCCTGTTCACCAGCATACCATTGCACCAAAATAGACGGCAAATGCAGCTTTTCCCATGATATAGCAAAAGGTTTTCCAGTTACTAAAACGAGTATAACAGGAGTTCCTGTGGCATACACAGCCTGAATCAGTTTTTCTTGTGCCCCAGTCAAACTCAAATCAGAAAGATCAAAACCCTCGCCACAATTAGCACCTTTATAATCACGTGCTAAAGAAGCACTAGAACTTCCGCAGAAAACAACAGCAACGTCACTTTTACGAGCGACTTGTTGAGCTTCTACAATACCACTCTCATCATTCGACATCAAATCACACCCCAAAGCATAATTCACTTGAATACCACGATTTAACGTGTATGCCAGAATTCCTTCCAAAGGACTTATACCATCTTCTGTCGACCTACTCCAACTATAATCACCAAACTGTACACTCTGGGCATTAGGACCTATTACAGCTATAGAGCTGATTTTAGACAAATCCAAAGGCAGTAATCCACCTTCATTTTTCAACAACACCACGGACTCGTCTGCAATTTTACGAGAAAGTGCCACACTCGCATCAGAGTGCATTTGAGCATGTGCCCATCGTTCACCATAAGGATCTTCAAACAAGCCCATTTTAAATTTAGCCATCAATACCCGCCTTACAGCCTTGTCTATTATTGCTTGCTTCACCATGCCTCTTTGCAATATCTCTGGCAACCACGCATAACATTGGCTGGCGGCCTCCACATCAAGGCCTGCAGATACGGCCAGAAAAGCTGCTTCTGCAGAATTAACAGCAGTACGATGAAAAGTATGAAGCATATCTATAGCTCCCCAGTCAGCATAGACATATCCCTCAAACCCCCAGTGTTCTCTCAAGACCTCAGTCAATAAATAGTGAGATGAAGATACAGGAAATCTATTCCACGCATTATAAGATGACATCACAGCCTGTATCGGGAATGAAGTAATTACTTTCCGAAAAGGCTGCAAATAAATATCATGAAGTTCACCAATACCGCAATTAACAGAAGCTAAATTCAATCCTCCAGAAGGATTGCCATGAGGACCAAAATGTTTCAACATCGGAGATATTCCATTATCCAAATAACCTTTCACCTCCTGACAAGCAAACATTGCATTCAAAAAAGGATCTTCCCCATAACTTTCTTCTACACGTCCCCACCTCAAGTCACGCACCACATCCACACAAGGAGCCAAAATCTGACGTATTCCTTGATAATGTAAATCTTCCGAGATCTTAGATGCCTTATCATAAGCCAGAGAAGGATTAAAAGTCGCCCCCAAAGCTATATTTTGAGGATAAATAGTGGAACCTTCATGCACCGACCCATGAAGAGCTTCTGCTATGGTAAACACAGGAATACCTAATCTGGTTTTATTTACCATATATTCCTGTATACGTCGCATATGCAAACGGCAATTCTCGCCAGTAAGTGGAAAACCTTCTACAAACCCCCAAGCAACGTCTCCCGCTAATTTTTGAAGTTTTTCTTCATCCAGTTCCTGGTCATTGAATATGTCCCATGAATGAATATGCCTAATTTGAGCTATTTTCTCTTCTAGTGTCATACGCCCTAATAAATCATCCACACGAATATCCACAGGTAAGCGTGAATCTTTATAAGGCTGTGAATACAGTTGAACAAGAAAGCAAAATACAAAACTTAAAAATAAAATCAGTCGATTCATAAACCTATTTAATTTAAATTATAGTGAACAGGTGTATACACCCGTTCACTATAAAAATATATTGGTATAATACTTCCATTCAATCAGCGAATGCATGCCGATATCCCTTTACCTTATTCCATGCCCCCCGAGTAAAATCGGGTACTTCAACTGGAACAAACCCATTTTCTATAGACAACTGAGTCAAAGGTATCAGCGCACACCATTCCGCTAAATCATATACATCCATATCCAACGGAAGTCCATGATGTAAACAATAGATTAGACGGGAATCCATAATAAAATCCATACCTCCATGGCCACCCACTTCTTTCGCCCTCTCTTCCATATTACGCACGATCTCATCCTTATAATAAAGCATCAGACGCTGTTTTACTTCCTCAGTCATAAATTCATGAGCCGTAAAAGTTTCTTTTCCTACAACTTCAGTGGGCAGATTCTTACTGTCAAGTGCATATCCTTCCACCGGATATTTTTCTGCAAACCCTTTTGTTCCGGTCAACTGATACATACGACTATAAGGACGAGGAGATGCCACATTGTGCTCTATCTGTATTGTTTTCCCTTTCTCCGTTCGGATCAGGGTCAACGTTACTTCTCCATTCCGAAATCCTTCCGCATCTTTATCCCTTCCATGCACCTTCAACCAAACCGGTAGAGACAACGGATCACTATCCATAGATACCAGATATTTCATCCGGTCCCCCCGATGAATATTAAGCAACTGACAAGCTGGCCCCATCCCATGAGTTGGATATATATCCCCCCTATACTTCATATTATACTGCATCCTCCAATCAGCATTATAATCCGGCCAAATATCAGACAAACAATGATTGTACGCCCCTTTTACATGAGTGATATCTCCAAAAACACCTTGTTGGGCCATATTTAAAGTAGTAATCTCAAAAAAATCATACACACAATTTTCCAGCATCATACAATGCTTGCGAGTCAGTTCTGCCGTATTGACCACCTCCCAGATTTCCTCCAACGTCAACGCGGCAGGCACTTCACAAGCCACATGTTTTCCATGTTGCATAGCATAAATCATTATCGGAGCATGATTCACCCAGTCTGTCGCTATATATATCAAATCAATATCTTCACGCTCACAAACTTTTTTCCACTGCTCATCATCTCCATAATACACATCCGCTTCCTTCATTCCTGCACGTACCAGCATGCGATTGCAAGAATCGGTGCGAAACTGGTGTAAATCGCATAGAGCCATGACCTCAATTCCTTTCTGATAAGTAAATCGTCGTATGGCTTCCGTCCCTCTTGCTCCTAAACCTATGAATCCAATACGTACAGTATCTATCGGATCACAAGCCAGTCCAACTACATCTTGCTGTCCGGACGCACGCTCAGGCGTTTCAACTGAAAGGCATTCCACTTTGACTGTCTGCGACTTGTGTTTTCCGTCACAACCTGACAAAAACAATCCTCCGACAAGAAGAATCATATAAACTAATGTTTTCATATCTGCAATTTTTAAATTCATTAATATTGAGGATTCTGTATCACTTTCCCCTTCCCATCATTAATAGCAGAAAGAGGCAATGGATATACAGATTTATAATCAGCCGCATAAGGAGTGCCCTTGATATTTCTCGCATGTTCTACAAACTTACCCAAACGAATCAAATCTGCACGATACTGTCCATTTTCACACCAGAACTCATGGCTCCGCTCTTTTAGTATCACATCTATTAATAACTCATCCGTCGCAATATCTGCGTCAGACAAGGCTCCAAGTCCAGCTCTTCCACGAATGTCATTTATCAAGCCAAGCGCCTCCTGCCGGTCAGCAACAGACGATGAAGGTTTCCGACAAAGCGCTTCAGCCAACGAAAGATACACATCCGCATAACGATAGATGATAGGATCAATGCTACTCTTACCTCCATTCCCTACCACATTTATATCATATCCATATTTCAAAGGAATAGGCCCTACATCTAAATGCTTATCCGGATTTCCGGGATGTTCCCGATCTACAGTTTCTCCCTTATTGTTCGTGTAAGAAGCAATCAAATAGGTTTTCCGTAAATCCCTCGGCTCAAAACTATCATAAAACGCCCACGTACTATTGACCAGTTCATACCCTGCTTCCATTCCATGATCTTCAAAATCTGTTGGTAACATAGACATATGCCAGTCATTCCAACTTACCTGTTCCAAAACGACCGGAATCGCCCAAATTATTTCCGGATTTGCCTTTCCCTGCCCTCCAACTTCAAACATTCCAGTATAACTTTGGGCCAGTGAATAACCATAATCCTTCATTTCCCGACAAAGATTCTCTACCTTCTGATAGAACTCTCGGTTTGTCGGAGTTTCATGTAAATAAAGACGAATCAATAGCATCTTTGCCAGCCCTTGAGAGAATCTTCCATACTCCGTATCCGCCGGAACAGGTAAGTTTGTGGAAGCATACAGCAAATCATCCTCTATAAACTTGACCATATCCTCTTGCGAAAGCCGGGACAACGGCTGTTCTACAATGGGATTCTCCAGGAGTTCAATCGGAGCCACCACCAACGGACCAAACATATCATAAAGAGTATAAGAAAGCAAGCCACGGGCACAACGCACTTCTGCCATCAACTCTTTTTTCACCTCATCCGACAAAAAATCGCACACTTCAATCTGTTTTAATACTGAAGTACACTGGCTGATATCATTCAGCCAACCATCACTATACGCATCCGTATCACTGTAATAAAAGCGAGTTAAATCATTAGTCGTAGGGAAAAAATTCAAGTCAGACACGTCTTTCATCCATCCGGCCTTACAAGAAAGAATTTCTGTGGTCAAATCATTTACAATCGTTACTCCACGTTCATTCGTCGCAAAAAGTCCGTCAAACCAACTCGACCTTACAGACTGATAACACCCGTTGACCAAAGAACGCATATCCTCTTCCGTACGTGGATAAATAGAAGGATTAATCTCAGACGAATCCATGGGATCCAAGTCAACACAAGAACTCATGGAAAATATACTGCACAGAGCCACAAAATATAGAATTGAATAGTACATCTTTTTCATACTCTTTTCTTTTTTAAGTCATTATTTTCTACTTCAAAATGAGACATTAACTCCAAAACTAAAGGTACGTGCGTTCGGATAGGCAGCAGCATACGAGTCTGTTTCGGGATCAAGTCCCTTATAAGGAGTAATTATAAACAAGTTATTGGCGCTGACATTCAAACGCACACTGCTCAATACCTTGGCTTTCGCTATCCAAGACTTAGGCAAAGTATACCCTAGACTTATAGTCTGCAGGCGGATAAACCACGCCTTTTGATAAAAGAAATCTCCATAAGTATAATTATGTCCCGTATTGTAAAAAGAACTTGGACGGGTCACAGAAGGATTCTCTGGCGTCCAACGATTCTTGATTACTTTCAACGCATTATAACCGCTCGTCGCTATATTATTGCCAAGTAACCCAAAATCCATTTCTGTCGGATCTTCCATTATACGGTCAAACATTCCGTTCAATGAGAAACTGAAATCAAATCCTTTATAACGGAAAGTATTTGTCAAACTTCCCATCCATCCGGGATCTACCGAACCGATTAATTGCGTATCGGCTTCATCAATAATTCCGTCTGCTTTCCCCGTCCGTACAAAACGTCCCTGTTCATCCACCATAGGGTTTCCATTGCTATCTCTCTTATAACCATCCACATCCTTGATGACAATCTGCCCAGGAAGCAAATCCGGCTGAGCAGCAGGAGGTGCTTCTCCAACTTGCAGTATATGGTCTGCCCGGCGAGCATAAATCGGACGAATCGGATCATCCACCGATTCATATACATTCGGTTTCCAGTCCGGCGTACGTTCTTTCCAGCGGTCTTCATACTTTGCATAAGTCAATGTCGTCCCCCAGAAAAAATCTTTCGTAACGATATTGCGCGTATTCAGCGTCACTTCAATTCCCCTGCTTTGTGTCTTTCCGATATTGGCCATGATTTGTTTGACCTCTTGATAAGAATTCAATGGCTTATAATTCAGCAAATCCGAAATAACCCGCTGATACACATCCACCGAACCTGTAATCCGGTCTTTCAGGAAACCAAAGTCAAGTCCAAAGTTCCATTCTGTCGTGGTTTCCCACTTTAAATCAGGATTTTCCAGTTTAGCTTTTGTTACGGCCGTAACAGGATTATGGTCGGCACCCACCCATCCATTAGCGGCCTGATAGCTGGCAAACGCATTAGTACTGATATCTGCATTACCAGTCTGCCCCCAACTCAAACGCAGTTTTAAGTTGGAAAGCCAGTCCACATTACGCAAAAACTTCTCCTGATTCACATTCCACCCCAACGCAACAGAAGGGAAATATCCCCATTTATTGTTACGGGCAAACACGCTCGCACCGTCCGCACGCAAAGTAGCAGTCAGCAAATATCGGTCATGCAAGACATATCCCAAGCGGAAAAAGTAAGAAAGCATCTTGTTCTCAGTCGCCGCCGATTTGACAATTTTTGTTCCAGCTCCAGAAGCGATATTTTTCCACCCGAACCCGTCTGTCACAAAGTTATTGTTGCCTAGTTCTGATGCATCATAGTTAAACTTCTCATAAGAAGTTCCCGCAAGCAGATTCAAATTGTGAATCTGATTGAAAGTCAGCTGATAAGTAGCCGTAGCTTCCAGCAGATACTGATTGTTCGCAGTATTGTAAATATACGCCACTCCTCCATTCTTTTCTCCGTTTAACGTAGTACGAGGCTGATAAGTATTACGTCCTATATTGGCATGGTCAATACCTGCATTTAAACGCAGTGTCAGTCCTTCTACCGGTCTGGCCTCCAAAAAGACATTGCCCAACAGACGGTCTATCCGGCCTTCATCTATATTGTTGAGTAAGGAATAAGGATTCGGCTGCGTACCTATCAGAGGATTTATCGGATAAGTTCCGGTTTCCTCATCATAAGCTTCGATATTAGGCCCCATCTGTAAGGCCGACCGGATAATGCCGGAGTTCTCAAACTCTCCTGCTCCAAGTTGTGTATTGTCATTATCTATCCGGGTTAACACCATGTTCAGCCCCACCTTGAAGATATCCAGAAATTTCTGGTCAATATTGGCCTTGGCTGTATAACGGGTCATACCGGAATTCTTTATAATACCCTTATGATTATAATAATTAAAGGAAAGCATATACTGGGTGTTTTCACTTCCCCCCTGAATACTCACATTATGCTCTTGAATCTGTCCGTTACGGGTTATTAATCCCAGCCAGTCTGTGCCCAGACCTGCCTGAGCTATTTCCTCATCAGTGTAAGGCTGTTGATATTGGATACCGTTATACGGATTCTGACGCGCCTCTTCCAGCGTCTTTGTGCCCCATGGAGCGACCTTGTTATCCCATAACCATCCTTCCCAGGTGGTACGATTCTTTTCAATCATCCATTCTTTCAAATTCAACAAATCATACTTGTCCGCATACTTCTGCAAAGAATAACTATAAGAATAATCTACCTTAGCCTTTCCTTGCTTTCCGCGCTTTGTGGTGATAATAACAACTCCATTAGCTGCACGTGCCCCATAGATAGACGTAGCGCTGGCATCTTTCAACACCTCTATTGACTCCACGTCATTCGGATTCAGGAAATTCAGGATACCCTGCGTACCAGGATCCATCTTAGCGTCTCCTCCGTTGGCCTGGTCCAGCTTGGCAATCGGAAAACCATCCACAATATAAAGAGGATCATTCCCTGCATTGACAGATCCGGCTCCACGAACCAGAATATCCAGACCACCTCCCGGCTGTGCACTATTCCGTTTTACGTACAGCCCTGCCGCCTTTCCGCTAAGCGCATGTCCCACGGAAGCCATCCCTCCAAGATCCAAATCTTCTCCTTTCACACTGGAAACAGATCCAGTCAAATCACGTTTCTTTACCGTACCATACCCCACGACAACCACGTCATCCAACACCTTCGAATCCTCTTTCAGGCGCACAACCGGACACTCCCCTTTCGTGCATGAAAACTCCTGAGTGGCATATCCTATATATGACACGACCAGCACACTTCCTTCAGGAGCCATAAACGAATAATTACCATCCAGGTCAGTAATCGTTCCCACCGATGTGCCTTTCACACTTACATTGGCACCGATTACAGGCATTCCAGCCTCATCCAGCACTTGCCCCTTAAACTCCCTCTTCTGTGTATTCTCGCCAGAAGGCGCCTGCTTGCGAACCAACATAATTCGTTTATCAGACATACTCCAAGAGATAGCCGTATACTCCAAAGCCTGACGAAGTGCCTCCTTCACATCTCCATTCTGAAGTTTCACTGTCACAGGACATGTAGTATCCACTTGTCCTTCTTCATAGAAAAACTTAAAGTCTGTTTGTGTTTCCACCGCCTGGATAAATTCCGCCAACGGACGATTTAACAGGCTTAACTGAAGCGATGTGTGTTGTGCAGTTACACTGAAAGGCAGCAGTAGCCACATCAGCCCCACCCAAATTCTACAGGAAAACTTTGTCCACCAGTCTTGTAATACGCATTTCCTCATAATAAATTAGATTTTAGTTAATAAAAAGTTCCTTTTTTCCTCAATCCCAGGACTCCTTTGTTTAAAACAAAGAAAAAGAACTGGAAATATTTACTCATACGGCATCCGGTTTTTAAACATTTATTAATAAAACAGTTGAAATAAAATGCTTCGGCGTGCAGAGAAATACGCTTCGACATGCAGGATGAAACGCCTAGACGTTTTTTCGAGGGAATAAAACAAGCTTTCCTGAAACCGGTAGGAGAAGGCCAGATTATACATTATTTGATATTTCAAGGAAAGAACCGTAAATAGAACCATCATAAAAAAAACATTTACTATTGGTCTGTACAAGATAAAACATTATCTTTGAACCATCCTTTTTCCTTATTCCACAAACAAGACCTTATTACAACTTACTCACTTTACTCTCTGTAAAGAACAGCATTATGGAAGCACATGCAATTTATTCTGATATCAAACAAGGAAATCTGGCATCGTTTGAGTGGTTCTACAAAAAATACCACCCAAGAGCCTATGTCTTCTGTAAAAAGATATTAGGAGACGAAGACGAGGCAAAAGACGTGACACAGGAAAGTTTCATTCTTTTCTGGGAATATCGGAACCGTATTGAAAGTCCGGAGACCTTATGCTCCTACCTGTTTCAGATTCTGAAAACTCAATGCCTGAAACAAATAAGAAGAAATGCCTTACAAAACAATTTCTCCAACCTGACAGACACCAAATTAAAAGAACTGGAACTTTCATATTATACTAAGGAAAAGAACGTGCTGGAAGACCTTTATTTTAAGGAACTCGATGAAAATTTCCAGAAGGCTCTGGAGCAACTGCCTCAGCAATGCCGTCTGGTTGTACAGATGAACCACCGACAAGGAATGAAGAGCAGCGAAATAGCCGAAGAACTCAATTTATCCATCCGGACGGTAGAAAACCATTTGTACCGTGGGCTGAAGGTAATAAGAGCCTCGCTGACACACTTTCTTCCTTTACTTTTCTAACCTTTTAAAATCCGATATCTCATGATGAAGAAAATTGACTTTCAAAAATATATGCACCACCAGCTGACAGAGGAAGAAACCCGGCAGCTTTATGAATGGTTATGCGAAAGCAAGGAAAACCAGCAAGCATGGTTTTCTCTGAAAGAAGCCTGGCTCCACCAAGAATATGAAAAAGAAAAACTGGAAGCTGATACTCAGAATGAATGGAAAAAATTCGCAGACCGGACAGGCATCAGCCCACAGACTACCCGCAGACGGAGTATCCGGACAACATGGCTTTATGCGGCCTCCATTCTCCTTTGCCTGGTTATCGGATGGCAAGCGGAAAGATTATTCACGCCTCAGACAGAATCCTACCCAGTCATCGTAGAAACAGAAACCGGACAACAGGCTAAAGTAAAACTGCCCGACGGCTCCAGTGTCTGGCTGAATGCCTGTTCAACCCTTTCCTATACGACCGGCAACTGGAAAAAGGAACGAAACGTCACCTTACATGGTGAAGCCATCTTCGACGTAAAATCTCAAAATGGAAAACCCTTCTACGTACACACCGCTCACTATAAAATTAAAGTGCTGGGAACCAACTTCGACGTCTCGGCTTACACAAACGAAGAACAGAGCCGGGTCACCTTGCTCAAGGGAAAAGTAGAAATATCTCCCGACTTTACTTCACAAAAGACCATACTCTCTCCAGGTCGATCTGACGCTGACCTCGGGCGCGGCTGCGGGACATGATCTCGGCAAATTCGGCTGCAAGCCGAATGAGCGGGTTCCGTATCTTCATTACTATTATACAAACCAGTGGTTTAACAACCATTCGATGGAATACATCGGTCATATCGCGGCGAACCATTCGACCTGGGATCTGGAACCGGAAAACCTGTCGGTTGAATCCCTGGTGCTGATCTATGCCGATTTCCGTGTAAAACAGAGCCGCGGCGACGACGGGCGTGAGATTACCTACATTTCCAATCTGGATGAGGCGTTCAACGTCATCCTCTCGAAACTCGACAACGTGGACGAGGTCAAATTAAACCGTTACCGCTTTGTTTATTCCAAACTGCATGATTTTGAGGATTATATGCGGTCTCTCGGTGTGGATGTGGATTTGAATGGACACCCGAAAAAGCCGGAGGTGCTGCCGGATATTTCCCTTCGGAATGCATCACGACCCAGATCAAGGATCTCTTTGGATTGACGTTGACTTCAAATCCTTCTGA
>OGYM01001060.1_pt1 | contig 20592 bp, 16 predicted proteins | sample 1576491 | NCBI WGS metagenome assembly OGYM01 (sample SAMEA3541515, study PRJEB24748) | human gut metagenome | biome: human gut; feature: human-associated habitat; material: faeces | place: China | collected 2012 | reverse complement strand
TTCAGGCTGGCCCAAGATTAGGGCTGTCTGCTACACCTTATCGATATGGTGACCCAGAAGGTACTCAGGCGTTGTTCGACTACTTTGGAGGATTAATCCCACCACCTTTTACACTGAGAGATGCAATCAATAGTGGTGTTCTCACAAGGTATTTCTATCATCCTGAAAAAATATACCTTACAAATTCTGAGCAGGAAGACTGGAATTCTATTACAAAGGAGATTCAAATACTGGTAGCAAGGATAAGCACAGGAGAAAGTAATACGATTGATATTAATGGGAACCCAAAGCTAAAACAACTTCTTATAAAGCGTGCGAGAATAGTTAAGAACGCAGCGGGAAAGGTTCCGCTCGCAATAAGGATTATCAAAGAAAAATATCGACCGGGCGACAAATGGATTATTTATTGCGACAACATTACCCAATTGCAAGCAGTGTTGAATAATGCGCTGGACGCTGGATTTGACGCTTATGAATATTACGCTGAGATGAAAGGTGACAGAGACACCACTTTAGCATATTTTGCTGCAAATGGTGGTGTGTTGGTCTCCATTAAATGCTTAGATGAAGGCGTTGATATTCCTGCCACTACTCATGCTTTGATTTTAGCTTCCTCTCAAAATCCGCGAGAATTTATCCAGAGAAGAGGCCGGATACTGAGACGCTCTCCCGGTAAGCATTTTGCTCATTTATATGATGCTGTAGCTATCCCGATAGTGGAGGATTCTGAGGATGACAAGAGCCTTTCAATAATTACGGCAGAACTTTCACGGGCAATCCAGTTCGGAGAAGGGGCTGAGAATCCAGCATGTGTTACAGACCTAAAGAATATAGCAATTGATTTCAACATCGATTTTAACGCTCTTAACAATGGAGGTTTTGAAGACGATGACGAGTAAAGTCGAAATTGAAGAATTAATCAATGTGCTTGAGGAAATACGAAGCACTAAATACCCGGATATTCCGGCAGAGTTAATTAAAAATATCGTATATGCAGAATTTGAAAAGCAAGACGACAGAGCACAAGGTCGGAAAGATGCCAAAAAATTGGTAGAAGATTTTTTGAAAACTCTTGAAGAGTCCAGATAAGGGGGATGGCAAATGCTGAGATTTACAAGTTTAACGATTGAGAATTTCGGCCCCTTTAAGGGAAATCAGACTATCGATTTCACGAATGATAATGGTGTAACCATTATTTGGGGAAATAACGGGAGGGGCAAGACCACGCTGCTCAATATTTTCCGCTATGCCCTATTTGGAAGATATAAAAATCGTCGGGGAACCGATGTTGACCTTATTACCTTGCCAAATATCGAAGGTCGGTCGGAAGGAAATTATAGCTTCAAGGTTGTCCTCAGAATGATAAATGATGATACCCGTTATGAATTGACAAGACAATGCAAGGTGCGTCAAGGGGTAACCGTTCCCAAGAGCAATGACGATTTTGAAAGTTATGTTTTTCTAAAAGAAAATGGCTCGCTTTTGTCTCCGGATGCCCGCGCACATGTACTTAAAGTTATTATGCCAGATGAAGTCTCCCGGTTTTTCCTTTTTGATGGTGAGTTATTACAGGAGTATGAGGAGCTTCTTTTGGAGGGCACAGAAGTTGGTTCTAAAATCAAGGATTCTATCGAGACAATCCTTGGTGTTCCTGTTCTAACAAATAGCGCCATTGATTCTCAATCTATTCTTGATGATTACCGAAAAGAGAAGAACAAAATTGCGCAGAGTAATGCGCAGACTCAGAAAATTGCGACTCAAATGGAAGGGCTTGAGGCCGAAAAGCGAGAGCAGACTGCAGACCTCGAACGCTTGCAGGGAGAACTTGCTGGAGAATACGAGGAACGGGCAAGGCTTGAAGGTGACCTTCAGCAAAGTGAGCATGTGAAAACACTGCTTGATAGGATGGATAGCCTTGAAGCGGATATCGCCGGGAAAAAAGCAAGTAGAGACGCATTGGTTTCCCAGATTGTTGTTCAGACAAAAGAGGCATGGAGAGGACTCGTGTCCGCTCGTGTTGAGGCTATACTTGCAGAGGTAGGTGGACGGATACAGCAGCTTGAGGAAAAAGAAGCGGAGCATACTGTTGAAGCTCGATTTTTTGAGGATATGAAGGCTGCAGCTCATCAGCATCATTGTCAGTTGTGTGACCAAGACCTTGATGAAGCCCGTGTTCAGATGCTTCTTGAAAAGGTTGCCACTTATACTCGCGGTTCCGGTGCGCTGAGCGTTGATGAGGCTACTGAACTGCAAAGATTGAGAGTACGGAAAGCAACACTTGAAAGTATGCGGTCAGGTGGCAATATGGAATTGCTTTCTCTGTTGGAGGGGCAACTTGATTCTTTGGCGGTCGAGATAGATGACAGCGAAAGGCAGTTAAGAGCGGTACGCGAAGAGCTTGAGAGACACGGTGATGTGGAGGAATTAGCAAAGAGCTCAAGAGATGCCGTTACTGCTCTCGCCCAATGCTTAAAGAAAATTGAGAATCTTAAGGAGGGCATACAGGCGGTAAAGAATAAACTGAAAGAAATTGATGGCGCATTAGCTACACTCGAAGATAAGATGAATCGAGTTTCTACAGATGCAGACATGCTGCTCGCGGGTCGAAAGGTGTCCATGTGCGAGCAAATTCATGATATTTTTGAAAGTGGTATAGCTGCTTATCGAGATAAATTGAAAACTGATGTTGAACGTGATGCAACAGAATTGTTTGTTGGCATTAGCAATGACCCGGATTATATTCAGTTAAAAATTAATGACAACTATGGGTTATCAATGGTTCATGCTTCTGGAGAACTGGTTCCATTGCGCTCTGCTGGCTTTGAACATGTGGTTGCGCTATCGTTAATTGGTGATGTTGGTACGCACGGCATCCGAAGCCTCAAGACGGGCCATCTGGATTTCGTTATCGAAATGGCCGATGTTGCAGACGATGGCCTGATCGCGCATCCGCTGCATGTGCTCGAGCGTGATGATGTCGCAGTTTCCCGTGCAGGTCACATAAATATTACCCTCGGCCAGAGCACTCTCGACGGTCTTCACCTCGAAACCCTCCATCGCGGCCTGCAAAGCGCAGATCGGGTCGATCTCCGTAACGATGACCCGGGCTCCGTACGAACGCATCGAACGGGCGCAGCCCTTGCCGACATCGCCGTAACCGCAAACGACCACCACCTTGCCGGCAATCATCACGTCGGTCGCCCGCTTGATACCGTCCGCCAGCGACTCGCGGCAACCGTACAGGTTGTCGAATTTCGACTTGGTGCAGGAGTCGTTCACGTTGATCGCAGGAACGAGCAGTTCGCCCGCCTCCTGCATCTGATAAAGGCGATGCACGCCGGTCGTCGTTTCTTCGCTCACACCCCGCCACTCGGCTACCGTTCGGTGCCATTTGCCGTTATCTTCGGCCAGAATCTTCTTCAGCGTATCGAGAATGACCTCCTCCTCGTAAGACGACGGTTCGTAATCCAGCGTCGAAGCGTCGTTTTCGGCCTTGTATCCTTTGTGGATCAGCAACGTGGCATCGCCGCCGTCATCGACGATCAACTGAGGGCCCTTCCCGCCGGGGAACGACATGGCCATCGCCGTACACCACCAGTACTCGGGCAGCGTTTCGCCCTTCCACGCAAAGACGGGAACCCCCGCTTCGGCGATGGCCGCCGCCGCATGGTCCTGCGTCGAAAAAATATTGCACGAGCACCAGCGCACGTCGGCGCCCAGCTCGACCAGCGTTTCGATCAACACGGCGGTCTGAATCGTCATATGCAGCGACCCCATGATACGCACGCCCTTCAACGGTTTCTGCGGGCCGTACTTGCGGCGTATGGCCATCAGTCCGGGCATCTCGTGCTCCGAAATCTCAATCTCTTTCCGGCCCCATTCGGCCAATGACATATCGGCCACTTTGTAAGGCAGGGACAAATCCAAAAACATACTTTTTATCATTTAATCAATTATACATAATCTCTTGCCGAATCGTCGGCTCTCGTCGGCCGCATTGCGACACCGACTCCCGCCGAAGGGAATCGAAGCCACAAAGCGGTAAACACGGCCTCCGGCCGAAAAACGGCATAAACCGCCGCACGGTCATCGCCGCCGATTCTCCGAACTCAAAATACAGCTGCGATCCCGTTCGATCTGGCGCTGCAACTCCTCCAGCGAATCGAACTTGCGCTCGTCGCGGATCTTACGCCGCAGCTCGACCCGGAGTCTCCGACCGTAGAGATCGCCCGAAAAGTCGAAAATATGGGTTTCGAGATGTCGGGGACCTCCGCCCACCGAGGGGTTGCTCCCCAGATTCGACATGGCCTTATACTCCACACCGTCGATCTCCACATAGGACTCATACACTCCGCTTTCGATCGTATCCGCATCCGCAACCTCCATATTGGCGGTCGGAAATCCCAACTCACGGCCCAGTTGCCGTCCGTGCATCACCTCTCCTTCGATCCAGACAGACATAGCCTCAAATCTTTTCGGTCAGCTTGCGCACCAGGGAAATCTGGGAGAAAAACTCCTTGGCGAAAACCCGCAGCACGGTATAAAGCGGTATGGCCAGCAGCATGCCTATCACCCCGGCCAACGACCCTGCAATCAGGATCACGAGAAATATCTCGAGCGGCTGCGCCTTGACCCGCTCGGAGTAGAGCGTCGGTTGCAGCACGAAATCATCCAGCCCCTTCAAAATCAACAGCGATCCTGCAATGACCAGCATCGTATGGCCGATCGACATCCCTTCGATCGGGGTGATGATACCCATGCAGACCGAAACAGCACCGCCGATGGTCGGACCGGCGTATGGCACGACGTTCATAACCCCCATGATAAGACCGATGAAAAAGGCATCCTGCGCCCTCATGCCGAAAGCCATCATCACCAGCGATACGGCCAACATCAACAGGAAGCTCTCGGCCAAAATCCCCCGAAAGTAGCGGAACAGAAGCACTGTAACCGAATTGAGGGCATGCGTCACGTTCTGTTGGTATCGATCCGGGAAAAGTGCCGTTACCATCGCATAGAAAAGTCCGTCGTCCCGCAGGAAAAAGAACGTGATGAACGAAATCGAAAAAAAGGCGATCACGCTCGAAACGGCCAAACTCACCACCGATGAAAACGCCGTATTGATCGTGTCGAAATTAATCAGCGACTGCAGGAACAAGATCAGCGTGTCCTTGAACGACACCTGGGTTTCGGGCAACGAGAAGAAGTGAGTGAGATAATCCTGAATACGCTGCAGCGGCTCCTCGACAGAAGTCAGCACCGTCGAAAAATCGAGGTGCGCCAACTGGTAGAGCTTGTTGGTCACCAGCGGCACGAAAAGCCCGCACATCACCGCGAAAACGATCCAGATCACCAGCAGCGTAACGAGCGCTCCGCACCAGCGCGGCACACGCCATCGCCCGATCCGACCTCGGGATATCCGGGCTACCAGCGGGCGTCCCATAATGGCCAGCACCGCCGAAACCAGAATGTAGATCACGATGGAGCTGAAGTACCACATCAAAAAGAGGACGACGGCCGTAATGGCCGCCCCCACCGTAAAACGAAGCAATGTTTGAGGTGTAATACTCATACGTACCGCAACGCGAAAACCGCCGCCAATAAGTTACTTCAACCGGGCGATGGGAGTTTGCGATCCCACGACAGGATCCCCGATCTCCACGAGCAGTTCGGTATCCTTCGGCAGAAGGATGTCGATGCGGGAGCCGAACTTGATGAACCCGCAAACCGAATTTTGCTCCACCTTCGAGCCGACTTTCATATAGGAAACGATACGACGGGCGATCAGACCCGCAATCTGACGGAAGAGCACCTCCTTGCCGTCGGGGGTTCGCACGACGGTCGTCGTCCGCTCGTTCTCGGTCGAGGACTTGGGATGCCACGCCACCAGGAAACGCCCCGGATGATACTTGAAATACTCCACGGTACCTCCGACCGGCACCCAATTCATGTGAACGTTGGTAATCGACATGAAGATCGAAATCTGCAGCATCTCCCGATCGAGGTATTCGCTCTCGTGCACCATTTCGGTCACTACGACCCGGCCGTCGCACGGAGCGAAGACCAACTCCGCATCATGGATCTTCACACGCCGCGGCTCCCGGAAAAATGCCACGATAAAGAACCAAAACAGCACAAGCAGAATGGATCCGAACCAGAGCAGTCCCGCTTCGGCATGGCGCGACATCAGATAGTACATCAGCGCCCAAAGCAGGAAACAAACGACTCCTGTCAGCCCGATAATCTTGTAGCCTTCCTTGTTTATTTTCATATTCGGATAGTAAGTTTTCTTATGAAATATACAGCAATACCAGATAAGCGACCACGAACGGCAACGAGAAAATGAGCGCATCGAAACGGTCGAGCCAACCGCCGTGCCCCGGCAGAATATTGCCCGAATCCTTCACGCCGGCCGCACGCTTGAACATCGACTCGATCAAATCTCCCAACACACCGCTCACGGCAGCGATCGCAGCTAAACAGCACCACAGCCAATAGCTACCGTCGAGCCACCATGCGGCAAGGCAACCCATGGCGATCGCACCGACGATGCCGCCGAAGAACCCCTCCCACGACTTGTTGGGCGAAATCCGCTCGTAAAGATGATGTCGGCCGACGCTGACCCCCACCAGGTAGGCGAATACGTCGTTGGCCCAAATAATGAAGATGTAGGCCAAAATCACCCAGGGATTCCAGCCACCCTTCCCCGTCAGCAGAGGCAGATAGGCCATCATCGACAAAGGCACGGCCACATAAAAGACACCTCCGAGCGTCGCCCCCACATCGGCGGCGGGGCGGGCACGCTTGAGGAACAGTTCGCAGACGAACATCAGTGGTATGAGCAAAATAAAAACCGGCAACAACCACAAGAGGACGGAAAGCGCTCTCGGCAACAACGCCACCTGCTCCGCAGAAACCGCCAGCAGGAAACTCGCCACGAAAAGAGCCGTACCCGTAACCAGTCCGAGCCATTTGAGAGGGTAAATATCCTCCCGGCGGGCCATCCGGTAAAACTCCCACATACCGCCGATGAGAATCGCCAGCAACAGCACTCCGAAACTCCACTGCGACCAAAGCACCGCTCCGACTACCACGACAGTCAGGACGGCACCGCTCAAGGTTCGCACCAGAAGATTCCTTATTTTATCAGACATAATTCAACCTTTTTCGGGTAAACCTCGTTAAACTTCAGGCGTTTCCGCCGACGATTTTCCGTCCGACACAGCGGAAGCGGCGGTTCCGGAAATCTTTTCTTCGTCCTTTCGGGGCTCGGCCGACGCAACCTCTTTTTTCCCGGCTGCCTCTTCCGCATCGCCGGATGCAGCTTTCCGCTCCGCCAAAGCCTTCTGCTCGGCCTCTTTCCGTTCCCGCAGAATATCCTTTTTCCGTTTACCGAAGATACGCTCCACATCCTCCGTAAAAACCACTTCGCGCTCCAACAGCAGTTCGGCCAACTCCTTCAAACCGTCGGCATGGCTGCGGAGCACCTCCGCCGCCATCGCATAGGCTTCGGCAATGGTATTTTTAGCCTCGGCATCGATCTGCTGGGCCGTCAGTTCGGAATAGGGCTTGGTCAGCGCCATGTCGCTCTGGCCCGTAGAGTCGTAATAGCTGATTGTCCCGACCTTCTCGCTCATACCGTAATAAGCCACCATGGCATACGCCATCTTGGTCGCCCGCTCCAGATCGTTGAGCGCTCCGGTCGAAACCTCGCCGAAATTGATCTGCTCGGACACCCGGCCGCCGAGCATCGCAGCCAGCTCGTCCATCATCTGCTCGCGCGTGGTGATCTGCCGTTCTTCGGGCAGGTACCAGGCCGCGCCCAACGACTTGCCGCGCGGAATGATAGTCACCTTGATCAGCGGACTGGCATTCTCCAAAATCCAGCTTACCGTAGCGTGTCCGGCCTCGTGATAGGCAATCACCCGCTTCTCTTCGTCGGAAATGATCTTGTTCTTACGCTCCAGACCGCCGATAATGCGGTCGATCGCCGCCAGGAAATCCTCGCGCGACACATATTTCTTATTGTGACGGGCCGCGATCAACGCCGCCTCGTTGCAGACATTGGCGATGTCGGCACCCGAAAAGCCGGGCGTCTGCTTGGCCAGGAAAGTACGGTCCAGCTCCGGATCGAGCTTCAACGGACGCAGGTGCACGTCGAAAATCTCCTCGCGCTCCTTCACGTCGGGCAATCCCACCTCGATCTGCCGGTCGAAACGTCCGGCACGCATCAGCGCCTTGTCCAGAATATCGACCCGGTTGGTCGCCGCCAGGACGATCACGCCCGTATTGGTCTGGAAACCGTCCATCTCGGTCAGCAACTGGTTGAGCGTATTCTCCCGCTCGTCATTGCCCGAGAACCCGGCGTTCTTGCCACGGGCCCGGCCGATGGCGTCGATTTCGTCGATGAAAAGAATACAGGGAGCTTTCTGCTTGGCCTGCTCGAAAAGGTCACGCACGCGCGAAGCGCCCACGCCCACGAACATCTCCACGAAATCCGAGCCGGAAATCGACAGGAACGGCACATTGGCCTCTCCCGCCACCGCCTTCGCCAACAGGGTTTTACCCGTTCCCGGAGGGCCTACCAGCAACGCGCCCTTGGGAATTTTCGCACCGATGGATTTGTATTTGTCGGGTTTCTTGAGGAAATCGACGATCTCCATGATCTCGACCTTTGCCTCCTCCAGTCCGGCAACGTCCTTGAAAGTCACCTTTTTCGAGTTCTCCTTGTCGAACACCTGCGCCCGGGCCTTCCCCACGTTCATAATACCGCCAGCACCGCCTCCGGCCCCCCGCGACATGCGGCTCATCAGGAAGAACCAGCCGCCGATAATAATGATCCAGGGAAGCATCTGAAGCAGAATCGATGTCCAGGAATTCTCCCGGTTCTCGTACACCAGCACCACCTTGTTACCCGACTCGGCCGTCACCTTATCCAAATCCTGACGGAACGTATCCACCGACCCGATATTGAAAGTAAGCTGAGCCCCCGTTTCGGGCATATTACGGAAACGCGGGTCAACAGCATCCTTACGGTACCGGTCCGCAGCATCCTTCTTAAGGTAGATTTCCGCCAGGTCACGATTGACGACCTGGATTTTTTCGACGTCGCCCTGCTCGATCATCTGCGCCACGGTATTCCAGTCGCTCTTGACCGGGACTCCGTTGCCGGGTCCGAACATCCAGTAGCCGACAATAAAAATAATGATGACGCCGTATATCCACATCCACGAAGGACGCGGCATATTCATTTTGTTGTTTATTTTCTGTTGTGCCATAAAATATTATTCGTCATACTCATAACGGGTCGCCGGGGCATCGGCCCACAGCTCCTCCAATTTGTAAAATTCACGCAATTCTGTCTGAAAAATATGCACCACCACATCCACGTAGTCCATAGCGATCCACAGCGCATTTTGCTGTCCTTCCACGCGCCAGACCTTCTCGCCGAGGGTTTCCAATACCTGCTCCTCGATACCCGCCGCGATCGCAGCGACCTGCGTGGTGGAGTCGGCGTTGCAAACGATGAAGCAGGAGCAGATCGCCCCGTCGATTTTCGAAAGATCCAACGATACGATATTTTTACCCTTCTTATCCTGGATTGCACGAATTATCGTGCCTGTCAATTTTTCCATAGTTTGAATTTACCGGTCAATACAACTTTGCAAAGGTAGCGAAAATGAGGGCAGAACAAAACAAACCCGTTTGTTTTTTTATGCCGAACGCATCCCGCTTCCCGCAAAGATACAAGAGAATATCCGAAAATTTGCTCTGCAAATATCCGTCCCGAATCCCTATTGGCGGGAAACTTTCGACAAAATAGTATCGATCAAGGCTTTGATGATCGAACTTTTGACATAGGTCCGGCGCACGGCCACGGCGATCTTGCGCGAAGTAGCCCCCTTGGCCAGCGTTTTGACCTGACAACGATGCTCCGCAGGAATGTATTCCACGGCCATTTCGGGGATAATCGTCACACAGTGCGTGTAATCGACGATCCGCATCAACGTATCGAGCGAACCGGATTCGAACGTATAGTGCGAGGGGACCTCCCGTTTGGCCTGGCACAGCTCGATGATCTGGTCACGCATACAATGCCCCGGACTTAACAGCACCAGCTCCTTGAGGTCGATATCCTCGATACGGACGTTCGTGCGTTCAAAAAGCGGATTCTCCCGGGACACGTAAAGATGGAACCTGTCGTCGAACAACTCGTGTTCCTGAATCCCCTCGCCGCAGGTTCCGCCGGCGACCAATGCCGCATCGATCCGGTCGCGGCGCAGCGCATCGACGATGTCGGCGGTCACCATCTCCGCAATCTCCAGTTCGACTTTGGGATAGTCCCGCACGAAATCGGGAATAAACTTATGCAACAGGTAAGGTGCGATGGTCGGAATGACGCCGAGCCGCAACCGACCGGAAGTTTCGCCTTTGAGTTCCGCGACCGCTTCGCGGATATGATCGTAAGCCCGGAGGGTTTCCCGGATTTCGGCAAGCACCACCTCGCCCGCCTCGGTCGGAATGACCGGTTTCTTGCTGCGATCGAGCAGCACCACGCCCAATTCTTCCTCCAAAGACTTGATCTGCATGCTCAACGACGGCTGGGTCACGAAACAGTGTTCCGCTGCCAGAGAGAAACTGCCGCAATTGGCTACCGCCAGCAGGTATTCGAGTTGGATGATAGTCATAGTTTATCTTATTTGCACGCACGAAAATATAAAAAAAACCGATACTTCGCAATTATTATTCGACCATCGGTTTAGTTTTTCGTACATTTGCAGACTATTTATTATTAGAAACTTTTTAACTGATGGGAAAAATCATACTCACCGGAGATCGTCCGACCGGCAAACTCCACCTGGGACATTACGTAGGTTCGCTGCGCCGCCGCGTGGAGTTGCAGAATTCGGGCGAATTCGAGAAAATATTCATCATGATCGCCGACGCCCAGGCGCTGACCGATAATGCGGACAACCCGGAAAAAGTGCGGCAGAACATCCTCGAGGTCGCCCTCGACTATCTCTCTTGCGGACTGGATCCCGCGCAATCGACGCTCTTCATCCAGTCGCAGGTGCCGGAACTCTGCGAGCTGGCTTTCTACTACATGAACCTGGTGACCGTAGCCCGTCTGCAGCGCAATCCGACGGTGAAGGCCGAAATCCAGTTGCGCGGCTTCGCCGAAGGCAACGAAGAAGAGGGATCGCAGCGCCAGGGTATTCCGGTAGGATTCTTCACCTACCCGATCAGCCAGGCCTCGGATATCACCGCTTTCAAGGCCACGACCGTACCGGTCGGCGAGGATCAGGAACCGATGATCGAACAGACGCGCGAAATCGTCCATAAATTCAACTCCGTATATGGAGAAACACTCGTCATGCCGGGAATTCTGCTGCCCGACAACGCGGCCTGCCTGCGTCTGCCCGGTACGGACGGCAAGGCCAAGATGTCGAAATCGCTGGGCAACTGCATCTACCTCTCCGACTCGGCCGATGAAGTGAAGAAGAAGGTGATGGGTATGTATACCGATCCCGACCACCTGCGGGTGGAGGACCCGGGCAAGGTCGAGGGCAACACCGTCTTCACCTACCTGGACGCCTTCAGTCGCCCGGAACATTTTCAGCGATACCTGCCCGATTACGCCTCGCTCGACGAGTTGAAGGCGCACTACCGCCGGGGCGGGCTGGGCGACGTGAAGGTCAAGAAGTTCCTGATCGCCGTGCTGAACGAAACGCTGGAGCCGATCCGCGAGCGCCGCAAGCAGTACGAAGGCCGCATCGAAGAGGTCTATGAAATTCTGCGCAAAGGTTCGGAGCATGCCCGGGCAACAGCCGCGCAAACGCTCGGCGAAGTGCGCCACGCCATGCGGATCGACTACTTCGACGACAAGGAGCTGATCGCCGAGCAGGCTCGCCAATACCAGCAACAGCGATAACGCGCATAACCAGCAGACAAGGTACCCGAAATGTTCAAACGCATAACACCGCAGACGATCGCGGATTGGGGCGAACGTATCTACATCCGTTTCCTGGAACTCACCAAACGGTTCACCAGTACGCAGATCATGGCGCTGCTGGCCGTTATCGTGGGTGTTCTGGCCGGACTGGGCACCTGCCTGTTCGAGTTGCTGCTTTACGGAATCAAAGCCGGACTGACCCACTGGTTTCCCGTCGAACAGTCGCATTTCCTCTTCCTGTTCTACCCGGTCATCGGTATCATCCTGGCTTCGCTCTTCGTCAAATACGTCGTCAAAGACAACATTTCGGAAGGCGTTACACGCGTGCTGTACGCCATGTCGCGCAAAAATTCCTACATCGCCCCCCACAACTGCTGGACTTCGGTCGTAGGCGGTGCGACCACCATCGGATTCGGCGGTTCGGTCGGTCCCGAGGCCCCGATCGTCCTGACGGGTGCGGCCATCGGGTCGAACGTCAGCCGCCTGGCCCACCTGAACTACAAAAACACCACCCTGCTGCTCTGCTGCGGCGCGGGGGCAGCCCTCGCAGCCATCTTCAAAGCCCCGATCACGGGCGTGGTTTTCGTGCTCGAAATTCTGATGCTCGATCTCACCTCGCGCACGGTCGTACCGCTGCTGATCTCTTCGATCACGGCCGCCGCCATCGCACTCACGATCAGGGGATTCGACCCGATTATCGCCATTTCGCTGACTCCCGACGACGCATTCCGGCTCAACCAAATTCCGCTTTTCGTCCTGCTGGGTATCTTCTGCGGGCTGATGTCCTACTACTTCACCACGGTCAATGCCCGAGTGGGGGCCTTCTTCAAAAAGATCGACAACCCCTACAAGAAGTGGCTGATCGGCGGTGCCGTACTCGGCATCCTGATCTACATTTTCCCGCCCCTCTACGGCGAAGGTTACGAAGGTTTCATGTCGCTCATGCACGGCAACACGACCGAGCTATTCAACAACTCGCTCTTCTACCGTTTCAGCCAGATCGACTGGGTGGTCATTCTCTTCATCGTAGGCACGATGTTCTTCAAGGTGATCGCCATGGCCTCGACCAACGCTGCGGGCGGCGTCGGCGGTACGTTCGCCCCTTCGCTGTTCGTCGGCGCATTCATGGGCGCTATCACGGCGCTGGTCTGCAACACCCTGTTCGGATGGAACCTGTCGCTGGTTTCTTTCACCCTGGTAGGTATGGCGGGCGTGATGTCGGGCGTGATGAAGGCTCCCCTGACCTCGATCTTCCTGATCGCCGAACTGTCGAGCGGTTACGGCCTTTTCATCCCGCTGATGATCACCGCCTGCATCGCCTTCGCCATCGACTACTACCTCGATCCCGACTCGATCTATACCAAGCAACTGCGCCAGAACGGGGAGTTGATCACCCACAACAAGGACGAATCGGTCTTCGTCTTTTTGAGGCTCGACGACCTGATCCAGGACGACGGAGTTTACATCCACCCGTCCCAGACTTTGGGCGACATCGTGCAGATCATGTCCCGGGAGCGTCACGACGACTATTTCCCGGTTCTCGACAACGAAAAACACCTGCTGGGCATCGTCCGCCTGAACGACGTGCGGGAAGACCTGTTCAATCCGCAAAAGTACGGCAACCCGATTACACGCTACATGCTCCTGTCCCCCGACACGATCCTGCAACATGAACAGATCCAGAGCGTGCTGCGCCGTTTCGACGAAAACCACGTCTGGGTGTTACCCGTCGTGGACAAGGAGAAACACTACCTGGGCTACATCTCCAAATCGCGAATCATGACCGCCTACCGCGAACAACTGGTCAAGATTTCGCAATAAAATACAGTCCCGACCTCGCTTTCTACAACCGAAGAAACTATAAAAACAGAATAGTACTATGAATTTTAATTGGGCTGACGACACGAACTGCGCCGTAACGGTATGCGACACCGAAGGCGTGGTAATTTACCAGAACAAGCAATCTATCTCCGTCAATGGAGAGTATCGCGGCAAAAGCATGCTCCCCTGCCACAACGAGCGCTCGAAGGGGATCATCGCCCGCATCCTCGAAAAAGGCGACACGAATGCCTACACCATCGAGAAAAAAGGGATCCGCAAAATGATCTACCAAACAGCCTGGCGCCGCGAGGACGGCACCGTAGGCGGTATCATCGAACTGTCGATGCCGATTCCCGCCGAAATGCCGCACTACGTACGGGGATAATAGAGCACCCCGGACCAGAAGCATCCGAACCACTCAACGACACCAGGAACTTCAACCGGAAAGCCGCAAAAAAATACACGAAACAACCCCTATCCGATACAGGAGAAGAGTCAAACGACCGCCTTTCTTCCAAAACGTTACGAAGAGGCGGATCAAAACGGTTTACAACACTTTCCACAGCCGTTTTCCGAAAACAGGAGCGCCCGCGATTAGTCGCGGGCGCTCCTGTTTATTTGCTTACTACCGAAATTTCTCGAATCCGGGAAGATACTTGGTCGGTTCGAACTCGACGATCGTATAATCTGCGATCTCATGCCGGAAGAACGGATCTTCCCGCGTAAAGGCTTCGGCTTCCGCACGATTCGCGGCTTTCGAAACGATCACACCGCCCGTACGGGGATTCTGCGGCCCGGTGCAAAGCAATTTGCCCTGAGCGAAATAACGGTCGAGAAAAGCCCAATGCTCCGCCAGGTAGCGCTCCACCTCTTCGAGCGGCTTCTTGTAATCGACGATAATCAGAAACATAGTTTTCAAAGTTTTATGTCGTAAATCTGGATCACACCGACAAGTTTGCCTTCGTCGTCGGTCACCAGCAACGAATTGATCTTATGCTGGGTCATTTTCTTCTCCGCAGCGATCAGCTTCTCATCGGGCCCGATGGTCTTGGGGTTGAGCGTGGCGATGTCCATGGCCCGGATCGAGAAAAACTCCGATTCGCGGCGTTCCATCGCCCGGCGGATATCCCCGTCGGTGACGATCCCCAGCACTTTGTCCCCCTCGCAAATGACGATTAGACCCAGACCGCCTTTGCTGACGGCGTGGATCATATCCTTGGCCGAACAGTCCGGAGCCACTACGGGCAAACCCTCCTTGTGCATCACATTGCCGACAGTCATCAGCAGACGGCGGCCCAGGCTGCCGCCCGGGTGCAGCCGCGCGAAGTCGATGCTCGTGAAATTGCGCAGCTTCATCAGCGCTACGGCCATAGCGTCGCCCATGGCGATCTGTGCCGTAGTCGAAGTGGTAGGCGCCAGGTGCAGGATGCAGGCCTCGTGGCGTACGGCCACGTCGAGGTGCACGTCCGAATTGCGGGCCAACGTCGATTCGGGATTGCCCGTCATCGAAATCAGCTTGTTGCCGTTGGTATGGATGAACGGCACGATCTTGAGAATTTCATCCGTTTCGCCCGAATAAGAAAGCGCCAGCACGGTATCTTCCGGAGAGATCATTCCCAGATCGCCATGAAAAGCCTCGCCCGGATGCAGGAAGAAACTCGGCGTACCGGTGCTCGCCAGCGTCGCGGCGATCTTGCGGCCGATCAGCCCCGATTTTCCCATTCCGGTCACCACGAGCTTGCCCCGGCTGTGCAGGATAAGTTCGACAGCGCACACGAAATCATCGCCCAGCGTCTGTTCGAGATGCTTGAGCGCCAGCGCTTCGGTATGGATCGTCTTTCGGGCCAGCGAGAGGATATCGGCCCGCTTGTCTGCGGTCATATTATAGCAAAGATTTTATTACGTTTTCCAAATCATTCAGATAAAGCATGTTCGGGCCGTCACTCAAGGCATGATCGGGATCAGGATGCACCTCGAAGAAGAAACCGTTGGCACCGAACGCCCGGGCTGCCCGGGCCATGGCAGGCACGAACTCGCGGTTACCGCCCGTCTTGCCGCCGGCGGCACCGGGGCGCTGTACGGAATGCGTGCAGTCCATGACGACCGTCGAAGCGATACCGAGCATGTCGGGAATGTTGCGGAAATCGACCACCAGGTTGTTGTAGCCGTACATATTGCCACGTTCGGTAAGCCAAACCTCACCGGCACCGGCCTTCATCGCCTTTTCATAAGGGTATCGCATATCTTCACCCGAAAGGAACTGCGCTTTCTTGATATTGACCGTACGTCCCGTACGGGCCGCAGCGACCAACAGATCGGTCTGGCGGCAAAGGAATGCCGGAATCTGGATCACATCGACGACTTCGCCGACCGGAGCGGCCTGACAGGATTCGTGAATGTCGGTCAGCAGCCGCAGCCCCCACTTCGACCGAACGTCGGCGAGCATCCGAAGGCCCTTTTCCAACCCCGGCCCCCGGAACGACGAAATCGACGTGCGGTTGGCCTTGTCGAACGAAGCCTTGAAAATGATTTCGACGCCCAGCCGACGATTGATGTCCGCCAGCGTCGCAGCGACCGTATCGAGCAATTCCGCCGATTCGATCACGCAGGGACCGGCTATAAAGAGAGGTTTTTTATCCATGATTCTATCGCTTCATTCGTTTCAAAAATTCCTCGGCGGCCGCCAGATCTTCGGGCGTGTCGATGCCGATGGTCTCCACGTCGGAGATACCCACGCCGATCCTGTAGCCGTTCTCCAGCCAGCGCAACTGTTCGAGCGACTCGGCCTTCTCCAGCGAAGATGGCGGCAAGGCCGTCACCTCGGCGAGCACCTTCGTACGAAAGGCATACATACCGATATGTTTATAGAAAGTATGTTTCGCCAGCCACTCCGACCGCTCCACACCCCGCAGGTAGGGAATCACCGAGCGCGAAAAGTAGATCGCCCGCGACTCGCCGTCGAGCACCACTTTCGGCGAATTGGGATTTTCGAGCGCCGCCAGTCCGTCTGACTCGGCGAAGGGACGCACCAGGGTAGCGATGTCCGTACCCGGCACGTCGAAGCAGCGCATGATCGCCCGAAGCTGTTCCGGACGGATAAAAGGCTCGTCGCCCTGCACGTTGATTACGGCGTCGTACTCCCGGCCGAGCTTTCCATAAGCCTCCCAGCAACGGTCGGTGCCGCTGCGGTGCTCGGACGAAGTCATCACGGCACGACCGCCGAACTCCTCGACGGCACGCAGGATCCGTTCGTCGTCGGTCGCCACGACCGCATCGGGCAGCACGCCGGTCACCTGTTCATACACCCGGCGGATGACGGGCTTTCCCCCGAGCATCGCCAGCGGCTTGCCCGGGAAGCGGGTCGATGCATAGCGGGCGGGAATGATCGCAACAAACTCCATAACTCGTGACTCTATCTGTTTCAAGTCGCTAAAATACGAAAAAAGCGGGACATTGCGTCCCGCTTTTCAAATTAACACGGATTATTTCTTCTCCTCGAGAGCCAAACGCAACACATCCTCGTTCGTCCGCACGTAGTGGAACGTCAGACCGTCGATGTACTCCGCCTTGATCTCCGAGATGTCCTTGCGGTTGTCTTCCGAAAGGATCAGCTCCTTGATACCGGCACGCTTGGCCGCCAGGATCTTCTCCTTGATACCGCCTACCGGCATTACACGTCCCCGCAGGGTCGTCTCTCCGGTCATGGCGATACGCTCGCGCACCTTGCGCCCCGTATAGGTCGAAACGATCGAGGTGACCATCGTGATACCCGCCGAAGGACCGTCCTTGGGAATGGCTCCCTCCGGTACGTGGATGTTGATGTCGTTCTTCTCGAACATTTCGGGATCGATACCCAACTCCTTGTGGTGCGCCATCACCCACTCGTGGGCGATCGTCGCCGACTCCTTCATCACCTCACCCAGGTTACCCGTCAGGCTCACTTTGCCCTTGCCGGGGGTCAGCACCGACTCGATGTAGAGGATATCGCCGCCGACCTCGGTCCAAGCCAGGCCGGTGACTACGCCGACCATATCCCCGACCTCGTACTCTTCGCGCAGGAATTTCGGGATGCCGAGAATCTTCTCGACATCGGCCTGCGTAAGCTCCGGCGTATAAGCCTCCTCGAAAGCGATCTGCTTGGCCCGGTAGCGGGCGATCTTCGCCAAGTGCTTGTCCAGCGAACGGACACCCGACTCGCGGGTATAGCCCGCAATGACCTGCTCGACGACCTCGGGAGTCAGCACCAGTTGCCCCTCGGGAATGCCGTGCGCCGTCATCTGCTTGGGCAGCAGGTGGTCGAGGCCGATCCGCACCTTCTCTTCGAGAATGTAGCCCGGAATGTTAATCATCTCCATACGGTCGCGCAGCGCCGGATTGATGTTGCCGATGTTGTTGGCCGTGGCGATGAAAAGCACTTTCGAAAGGTCGTACTCCGTATCGAGGTAGTTGTCGTGGAATGTCGTATTCTGTTCAGGATCGAGCACTTCGAGCAGTGCGCTCGACGGGTCGCCGTGATTGCTTACGGTCACCTTGTCCACCTCGTCGAGGATGATGACCGGATTGGACGACCCGCAGCGTTTGATGGTCTGGATGATCCGGCCCGGCATCGCCCCGATGTAGGTGCGGCGGTGACCGCGTATCTCGGCCTCGTCGTGCAGACCGCCCAGCGAAATACGGCCGAACTTACGTCCCAGCGCCGCCGCCACGGACTTGCCCAGCGAGGTCTTGCCTACGCCCGGAGGGCCGTACAGACAGAGGATCGGGGATTTCAAGTCGCCTTTCAGCTTGATGACGGCCAAATGCTCCAACAGACGCTCTTTCACTTCGTCCAGCCCGAAATGGTCGTGGTCGAGCTGCTCGCGTGCGCATTTCAGATCGAGATTATCCTGCGTCACATCGTTCCAGGGCAGCTCGAGCATCAGTTGCAGATAGGTAACTTGCACCGAATATTCGGCCACGGCGGGATTGAGCCGTTCGAGCTTGGTGATCTCCTTCTCGAAAAGTTCGGCCACCTCCTTGGGCCAGTTCTTCTTGGACGCCTTCTCGCGCAATCCCTCCAGCTCGCTGTCGGCACCTTCGCCCAGCTCGTCCTGAATCGTGCGCATCTGCTGCTGCAGGTAGTAATCGCGCTGCTGCTTGTCGATCTCCTGCTTGACACGGCTCTGGATCTCGTTCTTCAGCTCGACGAGCTGCTGCTCGCGCACCAGAATCTCCAACAACTTGCGGGCACGGGCCAGCAGACCGGGAGACTCCAGCAGCGACTGGCGGTCTTCGTCCGAAAGCTCGAGGTTCGAACAGATGAAGTTGATGATTCCCCGCTTGGAGTCGATATTCTTGATGGCGAACGCCGCCTCCTTGGGCATGTCCGGCGAAATAGCGATGATACCCAGCGCAATGTCGCGGATCGAATCCACGAGAGCCTCGAACTCCAGGCTCTTTACATCGGGAGAAGAGTCGCGCAACGGCGTCACGCTGGCCTGGAAATAAGGTTCCGTGGAGACATACTCCTTCACCTCGATTTTCTCCAGTCCGTTTAGAATCACCGTCAGGTTGCCGTTGGGCATCTCCAGAATCTTGATAATACGAGCCGCAGTGCCGACCTTGTACATATCGTCCGGCGCCGGATCTTCGACTTCGCTTTCGCGTTGCAGCACGGCCCCCAGCAATCCGTTGCGCTCGTTCACTTCGCGCACCAGCCGGATGCTCTTCTCTCGGCCGACCGTAATCGGCGTGATCGCTCCGGGAAACAGCACCGAACTGCGCAAGGTCAATATCGGCAATATTTCGGGCACGTTGACCTCTTCCAACACCTCGTCCCCGCCCGTTACGATGGGAATGACGTGATGGCGTCCGTCCAGGACATCGGGCAGTGCCTTCAGATCGTCCATGTCGATATTCTTTATTTTATCCTTCTTACTCATATTCTTTTTATTATGTGGCTAAAAATCGAAGTGTTTTCCGTATCGTCGGATAAATTCTCCCTTCGGAAACTCCCGACCCCGACCGCTTTCCCCTCGCTCCTCCTTTCCTTGACCGGGAAAGTTTTGAGTACGAAAAACATCTACTTTTTTTAAAAAATTACAGATTTTGCAAAGATAACGATTTTCCTCCTAATTTTATTTCATATTAGCAGAATGTTCATAACTTTGCAAATCCTGTACAAATTATTATAAATACCGCATACAATATCATGCAAATCGCCGACAAATACTCCCCGCAGGAGATCGAATCCAAATGGTACGACTACTGGATGGAGCACCGCCTTTTCCATTCCGAACCCGATGAACGGGAACCCTATACGATCGTCATCCCGCCACCCAACGTCACGGGTATGCTCCACATGGGACATATGCTCAACAACACGTTGCAGGACGTACTGGTGCGCCGCGCCCGCATGCAGGGCAAGAACGCCTGCTGGGTCCCGGGCACCGACCACGCCTCGATCGCCACGGAAGCCAAGGTGGTGGCCAAACTCAAGGCCGAGGGGATCGAGAAATCGTCGCTCTCGCGCGAAGAGTTCCTGCGTCATGCCTGGGACTGGAAAGAGAAATACGGCGGCGTGATCCTGCAACAGCTGCGCAAGCTGGGCGCCTCGTGCGACTGGGAGCGCACCTGCTTCACGATGGACGAAGCCCGTACCGAAAGCGTCCTGCGGGTCTTCTGCGACCTCTATGAAAAGGGGCTGATTTACCGGGGCGTACGCATGGTCAATTGGGACCCGTCGGCCCAGACCGCCCTTTCGGACGAAGAGGTAGTGTTCAAAGAGTCGCACGGCAAGCTCTACTACCTGCGCTACCGGGTCGAAGGCACCGACCGCA
>OGYM01001059.1_pt1 | contig 20608 bp, 19 predicted proteins | sample 1576491 | NCBI WGS metagenome assembly OGYM01 (sample SAMEA3541515, study PRJEB24748) | human gut metagenome | biome: human gut; feature: human-associated habitat; material: faeces | place: China | collected 2012 | reverse complement strand
GGTGTACGAGCACGAGCCGCACTCGATGCAGTCGGTTACGTGCGCGGCTTCCAGTTCGTCGAACCGTCCCATTTTTGCCAGCTTGCTCATCAGGTACGGTTCGAGCCCCATTGTGCAGATGCTGACGCATTTGGCGCATTTGATACACCGTTGCGGCATTTTGCGTACGGCTCCTTTTTCGCGGATCAGCAGGATGCCCGAGGTACCTTTGGTGACCGGAGCGTCCAGGTTAGCGATGGCGCGGCCCATCATCGGCCCTCCGCCGACCACTTTGCCTGCGTCTTCCGGAAAACCGCCGCAATATTCGATCAGCGAGGCGATCGGGGTGCCGATCCTTACCCGCAGGTTCGACGGCCGAGCCAGGCAGCGGCCGGTCACGGTGACGATCCGTTCGATCAGCGGCTTGTTTTTCTGTACCGCTTCGTAAACGGCGAATGCGGTGCCCACGTTCTGTACGACGGCTCCGACGTCGATCGGAAGCCCGCCGGACGGGACTTCGCGGCCGGTGATCGCTTCGATCAGCTGTTTTTCGCCTCCCTGCAAGGGGGAAAGGGGCTTCCTGCCGATTCGTTGCAACAAGATACGGTAGCGGCTGCGCCTCCCAAGAAGGATGCATTGGATGCTCCCGTAGCCTACGAAGCCAATGACTCCATTGTATTTACGCAGAGTGGCTTTGCCCATCTTTACGGCCAGGGAAAGGTGAGTTATCCGGGTGCTGACCTGGAGGCTGATGTCATCTCTATGGATATGGACAACAGTACGGTTTTTGCCCGTGGCGTGGTCGATTCTGTAGGAACAGCCAAGGGAAGACCGGTCTTCAAAGACGGGGACACCTCCTACGAAACCGATACTATCCGTTATAACTTCAAGAGTAAAAGAGGTCTTATCAGCAATGTTGTCAGCCAGCAGGGCGAGGGATACGTGACCGGTAATAATGCTAAGAAAGGGAATAATGATGAACTCTATATGAGGAGCGGTCGTTACACGACTTGTGACCATCATGACCACCCCCATTTTTATATGCAGATGACTTATGCCAAGGTACGTCCGAAAAAGAACGTGGTGACGGGACCTGCCTATCTGGTAGTAGAGGATGTGCCGCTTCCGCTTGCCGTTCCATTTTTCTTTTTCCCGTTTTCTAGCAGTTACCAGTCCGGTTTTCTGATGCCTACCTATATGGATGACTCCAATCGTGGCTTCGGTCTGACGGACGGTGGATATTACTTCGCCATCAGTGACCAAATGGACTTGAAGCTGCGGGCGGATATCTTCACGAAAGGTTCTTGGGCGCTGAATATGGAGTCGAACTATGTGAAGCGTTACAAATATTCCGGTTTGCTGCAGGCAAGCTATCAGGTGACCAAGACCGGTGACAAAGGCTTGCCCGACTACTCGGTTGCCAAAGACTTCAAGGTGGTGTGGTCTCACCGGCAGGACCCGAAAGCGAGTCCGAATTCTACCTTTTCTGCCAGTGTGAACTTTGCTACCAGTAGTTATGAGCGTACCAATATCGGCAATATGTACAACTCCCAGGCAATGTCGCAGAATACCAAGACTTCCAGTGTCAGCTATTCGCGTAACTTTCCCGACCAGCATCTGAGCATCTCCGCTTCAGGTAATATTGCCCAGACCATGCGCGACTCCTCTATCGCGGTGACTTTACCGGACATGACCATTTCCTTGAGTACCATTTTCCCTTTCAAGCGCAAACATGCAGTGGGAGATGAAAAGTGGTATGAGAAGATTTCCGTTCGCTATACTGGCCGTGTGAAGAACAGTATCAAGACGAAGGACAATCTGTTGTTCAAGAAGAACCTGATACGCGATTGGGAGAACGGTATGCAGCATGAGATTCCGGTAAGTGCCACGTTTACTTTGTTCAAGTACTTCAATGTGACGCCTACCGTAAACTATACGGAGCGTTGGTACACCCGCAAGGTGAAGAAGGACTGGGACGATGAGCAAGGCAAGGAGGTGAATGATACGACCTACGGTTTTCACCGTGTATACGACTACAGTGCCAGTCTGGGTATCAATACCAAAGTTTATGGTATGTACAAGCCATTGTTTATGAAGAAGAAGGAGATACAGATACGTCACGTCATCACTCCCTCCATCAGTTTCAGCGCTGCACCCGATTTCACTTCGTCCCGTTTTGGCTATTATGACTCTTATATAAAAGACCAGAACGGCATTCGCGATACCGTGCAGTATTCCTATTATGCCGGTCAGGTGTTCAGTCCGCCAAGTGGAGGAAAGCAGGGGCTTATCAGTTTCAATATCTCCAATAACCTTGAAATGAAGTTCAAGGATAAGAATGACTCTATCCGCAAGGTGAGCCTGATTGACGATTTGAGTATGGGTATCAGTTACAACACGGCTGCCCAGGTGCGTCCTTGGAGTGACTTGAGCTTTAATCTCCGTCTGAAGTTGAGCAAGAGTTATACGTTGAGTATGAGCTCTACCTTTGCCACTTATGCTTACGAGTTTGATGAGAACGGAAGGGTGGTGCCCGGTAACCGTACGGAATGGTCGTATGGCCGTTTCGGTCGTTGGTCGGGATATGGTACGTCGTTCAGTTGGACCGTGAACAATGATTCGTGGAAGAAAATAAGGAACTTCTTCACCGGTCAGAAGGATGACGAGGAGCAGGGCCAAGACCAGAATGCCTCGACGGAGGAAGACGGTGACATGGAGGGGGAAACTACCGAGGACGGCACTCCGAAGAAGAAGAAGGAAAAGGCTGCTGCCGATGCTGACGGCTATCAGGTATTCAAGATGCCTTGGTCTATCAACTTCAGTACCGGTTTCAATATTACGGAAGACACCAGTAAGCCCATTAATCGTAAGAACATGCGCTATCCGTACAAATTCAGCCTGAATTCCCTTAATATAAACGGTAACGTCAAGCTTACCAATAAATGGGCTGTCAGCTTCAATTCCGGTTATGACTTCAATGCGAAGGAGATAACGCAGACCGCTTTCAACATCACACGTGACCTGCACTGTTTCAGCATGACGGCTGCCATATCACCTTTCGGACGCTGGAAATACTATAACTTTACCATCCGTGCCAATGCAAGTATCCTGCAAGACTTGAAATGGGAACAGAGAAGCCAGACTCAGAGTAATATTCAGTGGTATTGATGTTTACCAAATTATTTCCGTCTCTCCATGTTCCCGCAAATACTCGTTTGTTTTGCTGAAATGCTTGTTCCCGAAGAAGCCGTTATAAGCGGATAGGGGAGATGGATGTGCCGAGGTAAGTACCAGATGTCGGCTACGGTCGATGAATGCCCCTTTACGTTGGGCGTAGGCTCCCCAAAGAATAAATACAAGATGCTCTTTTTCTTCGGCGAGAATGCGGATAGCCGCATCTGTAAATGTTTCCCAACCTCGGTTTTGGTGAGAACCGGCTTGGTGTGCACGTACGGTGAGGGTAGCATTGAGCAGCAATATGCCTTGCTCTGCCCAGCGTGTCAGATTGCCGGTAGTGGGGGCATCAGTGCCAATGTCATTTTTTATTTCCTTGAAAATATTAAGTAAGGAAGGAGGGAAAGGAACACCGTCATTTACGGAGAAACAAAGTCCGTGTGCTTGTCCCGGACCATGATAGGGGTCTTGACCGATTATCACGACTTTTACTTTGTCAAAAGGGCATAGGTTGAATGCATTGAATATCAGCTTTCCCGGAGGATATATTGCATATTTCCCATATTCGTCCCGTACAAAATCAGTCAATGTACGGAAATAATCTTTCTCAAATTCAGGTTGCAGATGTGCTTTCCAGCTTTCTTCTATTTGAACATTCATACTAATTGGATCTGTTAGTAGTTTCGGATGCTAAAGTACAAAATAAAAAATAAAGTCCAACCTTTTGAGGGGGTGAACTTTATATTATATGACGGGATAAATGTATATCAAATCAGGTGTATATTGTGTTCCTTGCACTCTTTGCGCATATCTTCCGGCCAGATACTGGCTTGTATCTCACCGATATGCGCCTTGCGCAGATAGAACATACAGAGGCGGGACTGCCCTATACCGCCACCGATGGAAAGCGGCAGTGTATCATTCATCAAGCGTTTGTGGAAGTAAAGTTCCAGGCGTTCCTCTTCGCCTTCCTCTTTGAGCTGGCGAAGCAGGGCTTCCTTGTCTACGCGGATACCCATGGAGGAAAGTTCGATGCTGCGTTGCAGGATGTGGTCCCATAGCAGGAGGTCACCGTTCAGTCCGGGGAGGTCGTTCAGCCCTTTGCTGGTATAGTCGTCGTAGTCCGGGGCGCGTCCGTCGTGCTTCTTGCCGTCGCTCAGCTTGCATCCGATACCGATGATGAACACTGCACCGTATTTCTTGCAAATGGCATGTTCGCGGCATTTGGGTTCCAAGTCCGGATACAGTTGGCGCAATTCTTCGGCATGGATAAAGTGAAGTTTCTGGGGCAGGCAAGGCTTGATTTGCGGATACATCTCATATACCATATATTCTGTGCGCACCATAGCTGCATAGATACGGGTTACTATCTCCTTGAGGAATTCCACATTGCGGTCTTCGGCAGTAATGACGCGTTCCCAGTCCCACTGGTCTACATAAAGGGAATGCAGATTGCCCAGTTCTTCATCGGCACGGATGGCATTCATGTCTGTGTAGATGCCATATCCCGGTTCGATATGGTATTCGGCAAGCGTGAGGCGTTTCCATTTGGCGAGGGAGTGCACCACTTCAGCTTTGGCGTCGCCCAAATCTTTGATAGGGAAAGTTACGGCACGTTCCACTCCATTGAGGTCGTCATTGATACCCATTCCTTTCAATACGAACAGTGGAGCTGTCACACGTCGCAGGCGCAGTTCGGAAGAGAGGTTCAATTGGAAGAACTCTTTAATTTGTTTAATCCCTAATTCAGTCTGTTTTAGGTCCAATAAAGGTTTGTAACCTTCAGGTGTTATCAGGTAGCTCATAAATTTATTCAGTATAACTTCTATTAAATTGCTCGGCAAAGATAGGAATAATATTGATACTTGCTTCTGTTTTGTGGGAAAAAAGAACAAAATGTTTGTGTAATTGCGGTTAGTCTTCTCAAAGTAATAATAAAAATATTCCTCGGTTTGATATAAAAAGCGTTTGAATGTTAGGAATCTGCTAATTTTTTTATACTTTTGCATCCACATTTGGCTCCGTAGCTTAGTGAATAGAGCGTCAGATTCCGGTTCTGAAGGTCGTGCGTTTGAATCGCACCGGGGTCACAAAGAAAGGAACTCCCTTTGCATGAATACTTTGCAAAGGGAGTTTCTTTTTATACAATACATCCAGAAAAGTCAACCATACGGTTCTCTTTCTTGTTATAATTTCCATAGAGTTAGAGGTATGAAACAAATAATATTTATTTTTGCAATGTTAATGACTTGTCTGTCCTATGCCGGTAAGCCGGAAGGACGGTCAGAAAGGAGAACAGACATGAAACCAATGAAAGAGATTTATCTGGCAGGAGGATGTTTTTGGGGTACCGAACATTTCCTGAAACAAATAGAAGGTGTGGAGGCTACCCAGGTGGGATATGCCAATGGAAATATAGCCAATCCTACCTATCAGCAGGTATGTACCGGTACCACGGACTTTGCCGAAACCGTAAAAGTACAGTATGATCCCGATGAGGTGGACTTGCCTTTCCTTATCGACCTTTATTTCAAAACGATTGACCCTACCAGCCTCAATAAGCAAGGGGGGGATAGAGGTACACAGTATCGCACGGGTATCTATTATACGGATACCGCCGACCTGCCCGTTATTCGTGAAACCGTTGACCGGCTGGCTGCCAACTACTCCCGTCCGTTGGTTGTAGAGATAGAGCCTTTGAAGAACTTCTATCTCGCCGAAGATTATCATCAAGACTATCTGGACAAAAATCCTGGTGGATATTGCCACATTAACCCCACCTTGTTCGACCTGGCACGTAAAGCGAAGATGAAGAAAGAAGGAGATGGCGAGTATTTAAACCTGGAAAAGTAACGGACAATGGATATACTGTTAATAAGTAATGAAGATACGTGCCGCAGCCGTATCGCGCAGGAACTCCTGCATGCATTTGGCAGGGGAATGAATATCTCTACGGCAGGAATTATGGAGGGGAACTGCGTTCCCGATGCCGTGTGCAATGTGATGGAACAGAATGGTTTCAGCGTGTCTCGCAAGAAACCGTCTGGTGTCGGGACCTATACGCACCGGTCGTGGGACTACGTGATTACCCTATGTAAAGAAGCCGGAGAAGAACTGAAATTTATCACTCTGGATGCCAAGCAGCAGGTGCATTTTAATTTTGAAGACCCCTTTAAAAATCGTTTTCAAAATGAAAGTGAGCAGGAGCAACAAATTGCCGCACTCTATGAAACCATGTACCGGCGGCTGTATGAATTTTACCGCGATGAACTGAGTGAGCAGCTGTTGCCTCGTTGTACGTGCGGTGCAAACACCTATTGCCGTTGTGAATAGTGAAATATGTGTTTTTTTTGAAGCAATCTCTTGACTCGTCCCTAAGGGCAGGACCTATCTTTGCATCATAAACAAAATGTGCATGAGTTTATGAAGAATAAAATGAAGTTTAAAATCGGAGAGTTTTCCAAACTTTGCCAGGTGACCGTTAAGACGCTTCGTCATTATGAAGAGATAGGATTGATGATACCCGTTGAAGTGGATGAGTGGACGGGGTATCGCTATTACGACATCAGCCAGCTCCGGTGTATGAGCCGTATTGTTTACCTCAAGCAATTAGGGTTCAGCCTCGAAGAGATATCCGAGTTGTTTGCCGATGGCAAGGAATTTCCGGATGCTGAATTGTTGAAGGTTAAAATAGAACGTTGCAAAAACGAGATTGAACACTTGATATGGCGGCAGACCGAACTTGCCAAATTGGAAAATTTACTCCATAAACAAGAGAATGTTATGGAAAAAGTGTTTAAGAAATCCCTCCCTTCAAGAATTTTTGCTACCCATCGCCGTAAAATAGACTCTTATCAGGAGCTGTTCAATCTTTGTCCGAATATCATCGGGCCTGAAATGTACCGTTTGGGTTGTGAATGTCCTGCCCCGGAATATTGTTTCACGGTGGAATATAATGAGGAATATGGGGTTGATATTGATATCGAGTTTTTTGAAGCGGTGGCTGAACGCAAGGAAGATTCGGAACTGATTAAATTCAAGGAACTTCCGGAAGTGCCGGTTGCGCTCTGTGTCAACCATTACGGTGCTTATGAGCATATGCCCGAAACTTTCGCCGAGCTTTTTGCGTATGCCGAGACAAATGGATACGAGGTCATTGACCGTGCCCGGTTTTGCCATATTGACGGCATTTGGAACAAAGAAACGGTGGATGAATGGATGACGGAAATTCAGTTGCCCATCAAACTTTCTTAATCAGCCTTTGATTTCTGCGGAAAGCTTTCAACCGTGAGAATACCTAAAAATAGGGATAGGTAGTCAACTTATTTTCTGCGAACTTTGCAGACTGAAAAAAGAATTGAAATGAGAAGCCTGCATATTCTGTTCATATTGGTAGTTGTCACTTGGCTCGGTTTTCCGCTGAGAGCGCAAGAAGCTATTTCTATCGGGACTCGCCACACTTTGTTTTCGCATGTCTTGAATGAGGCTAGAGAATATTGGGTGTATGTACCTGCAACCCGCCCGGGTGAAAAAGAGGAAAGTTATCCGGTTCTTTATTTGCTGGACGGTGATTCTTTTTTTCATTCGGTGGTAGGTTTTACTCGCTTGTTTTCCACCTCCAAAGTTTCTTCCTTACCGCCCTGTATCGTTGTGGCTGTCCTGAATACAAACAGAACCAGAGACTTTACGCCAACCTGTTCCGCTGCCCGGCGTGACGGAACTGTCCGTCCGGGCGATAAACCGGAAGGGGGTGGGGCAGGACAATTTTGCCGTTTTCTGACGGAGGAGCTACGCCTCGCAGTGGAACAAGACTTGCCGGTGAATGGACAACACTTGTTGGCTGGACATTCTTATGCCGGGTTGTTCACGCTGCATGTTTTGCTGAATTATCCCAGTGCATTTGATACATACATCGCCATAGACCCCAGTTTATGGTGGGATAAAGGATATTTTCAGAAACAGGTAGAACGGCAGGTAGATAAGGTTGACTTTTCAGGAAAGCAACTGTATGTTGCGTTTGCCACTCAGCCGCGTCTTGATAGGAAGCTGATCCACTTTCCCCTGACAGATGATTTTATAGGGAGTGCAGTTCCTCGTATGGAGAAGCGGCATTTGCGGGTGGTATCAAAAAAGTTCCCGGAAGAGACGCATGGAACGGTTGCTCTTCCGGGATTTTATGACGGACTGAAAACGTTGTTCTTCCGTTCTGCGGTTGGAATTTCTCTGCCGAACGAACCTCTCTGAAAAAAAATCTATTTTTCAGTAAGCTGAATGATATGCGCCATTGTACTAAGGGGACTACCTATACCATGGTGAGGTCTGCCAAAATCCTAAAAGCGTCATAGCCTGAGTCGCCTTCCGGCAGGAAGCGCCGAGAAGCGCCGTTTCCTTATAAATCAGTATTTTCAGCTCCGGAGAAGGTTGAGTGTCCTTCTCCGGACACACTGATTAAAAAACTGCAAAAGTGCAGCCGGGGCTTCGTTGACTCCGGGCAATTGGAATAGTAGTACAACTACTGTTGTACAATGAGCGCAGCACCATATGCCCTGCTACCGTACGGAAGTGCATAAAAAAACAGTTGCCTGGAGAAACCCTCTCCAAGCAACTGTTTTCAGCTTCTTGATACTTAACTTTATAATCTACATATTCTAAATCTTTCTTGTCATCAATCGTCAATGTCAATCACCCTCATTTTAGAGTCAAATGTAATTTCCCAACGATTAGACAACTTTATCTCATACTCATTGTCATCGTACTCAATCTGAAGAATTCTTGCATCCGGATAATTGGTCTTTACATAGTTACGTATCGCTTCCGGTACAATCTGTGCAGGAACTTCACTTTGTCTGCATCGTACCTCCTTCCATTCTCCCGATTTATCAAATTCTACCTTCTCCCCATTCGTGAACACCACATCATAGCTTTTATAAAACATTCCCGACTCCAATTTAGCCATTGCCACCTTATGGTCTTTAAAATAAGTCTTGATAAATGTCTGCGCCTTCGCCGGCAACTGGCTCACCTCTATCGGCTTATCATTATCCGCCATTACCATTGTGTGCACTGCAAACATACAAACCAACATCATAACTAATTTTTTCATACTTCTCTATTTTTAATAATTAATACTTTATTTGTTTTCTGTATTACAAAGATGGGAAGGAAATCTGGAAAGAATTGGGAAAAAAACTCTATTTTTGGAAATGAAAAAAAATCTATTTTTGAAAATGGGTGTTGCGGCTCTTCACCTATGAATTTTTGTTTGCAATGAATATTATTTAAAGACACAATAGACTATTATGGCTATGAAAATATTAAATCAGTTTATCGATGATTTTGTAGGTGTTTTCCAATATCGGTTTATGGATACCTTTCAATATTTTAAAGAAAGGAAGAAAAGTAAATATTTAGGAGATAGATTTGAGGAATGGGTTGTGAAGAACTCCAATATTAGTAAAGATGGTTATTCGGATCTATGTGATAAGAAAATATTTTGGCGGCTTTTAGATTGGAGAGGTGATAAATACATTGAGGGGTATAGGCCTCTGTCTTCATCATCTCCGGATTTGTTGATGGAGTGTGTTACCACAACGAGTACCATTCATGAAGTTGGAGATATTATAGCTGTAGAATGTAAATGGCGAAGTAAGATAGGTTTTTATCTCGATATAAAAGACATTGAAAAGTACGAGGGGTATATGAATTCCAATCTGTTGAACCGTCCGATAAAAAACTTGTTTTATGTTTTTGGCTTTGGATGGTGTGGTGACAGTCCGGAATCTGTTTATGTAGTTCCTGCCAGAGAATTGTATGATTATGATAAAGATACCTGTAGAATAACGTTCCCTATTAAAGAAACCGAGAAGGAGAAAATGGGTAGATTGGAGCGCTTTAAGAAGAAAGACAATAGATGTCTTCTGTATATCAAGTAATGGTATTACTTGGTTATATAAGCTCCAATCAACTGTTATATTGTTTGGGTCGCCGTCAATCTTTGTGGCGAAGGCTATTACTGGCATCTAATGCGGTTTGCAACCTTTCCCAGTCGTCACAAAGCGCCTGCATGGACGGAAACAATAAATCTGCTCCGGCATCCAGTAATACCTGCCTGTCCAGCGGACCGGTATTGACTGCCACAGTGAATATGCCGGCTGCTGTTCCGGCTTGTACTCCGATAGGTGCATTTTCTACAACTATAGCTTCGTTGGCTTGTACTCCGGCTTTTTCCAGTCCCATTAGATAAGGCTCAGGATGAGGCTTTCCGTATTTCACATCAAAGGCGGTCACCATGTGGTCGCGCTGAAACATACCAGGGAAGTTGTGGGCAAGGCGGTTCAGCAGGGAGTGTTGGCCCGAACCGGTGACAAGTACCGGAATAAGTCCTGCCGCTTTTACCTTTTGCAGCACTTCCCAAGCACCCGGCATACGTTCCGGTTCCGGGTGGGTACTGAATTCGGCGCTTTTCTCTGCATAGATGCTTTCTATCATCTCGGGAGTGGCATCCTTGCCATACTGGCGTTGATAAACGATGTTGATGGTGGAGGCTCCGGTACGTCCCTCGTGCATGTATGCCTCTTCACGGCTCAAGTGCAGGCCATGACGTTCCATTACTTTATGCCAGGCATCGGCATGGTAGGGCATGGAGTTGAATAACACACCGTCCATGTCAAAAAGAACGGCTTTCAGTTGGATGTAGGGGTGCCCGTGCTTTTCCAGATAACGGGCGATAGAGTTTTCGAACACTTGGTAGATTGGGGATTGAGAATTTAAAAATGCGGGGTAGATAAATAGAGAGTTGAGAATCGGGGAACGGTTCTCTTCGCACTTGTTGTGCAGCCATTTCTCAATTCTCAACTCTCAATTCTTAATTTATCAAAGTCTTGCCTGGATAGCTTTGGACTCTTCTTCGTAGCCGGGCTTGTTCAGCAATGCAAACATATTCTTCTTGTATGCTTCCACACCCGGTTGGTTGAACGGATTGACTCCCAAAATATAACCGCTGATACCGCAAGCTATTTCAAAGAAGTAGAGCAGACCTCCGATGCTTTCTTCATTCAGTGCAGGGATAACGATGCGCATGTTGGGTACGCCGCCGTCAACGTGGGCAAGCTGTGTGCCCAATTCAGCCATCTTGTTCACTTCGTCCACGTGCTTGCCTGCCAGGAAGTTCAGTCCGTCGAGGTTGGCTTCGTCCGAAGGTACTTGCAGGGAGTGCTGTGTCTTCTCCACGGAGATGACAGTTTCGTAGATGGTACGTTCGCCTTCCTGAATCCATTGTCCCATGGAGTGCAGGTCGGTGGAGAAATCTACGGCAGCAGGGAAGATACCCTTGTTTTCCTTACCTTCGGATTCACCATAAAGCTGCTTCCACCATTCGCTTACGTAGTGCAGTTTGGGATTGTAGTTTACGAGGATTTCAATTTTCTTACCGTTCTTGTAGAGCTCGTTACGCGTAGCTGCATAGATGGCAGCAGGATTTTCTGCAAACGGAACATCTTTTCCACAAGCCTTTTCCATGGCAACTGCACCTGCAACCAGTTTCTCAATGTCGAAACCTGCTATTGCGATGGGCAGCAAGCCTACCGGAGTCAGTACGGAGAAACGTCCGCCCACGTTATCGGGGATGATGAAGGATTTGTAGCCTTCGTTGTCGGCCGTTACGCGGGCAGCGCCCTTTTTGGCATCGGTGATGGCAACGATAACCTTCTTTGCCATATCCTTGCCGCGTTGGTCTTCGCATTGCTTTTTCAACAGACGGAACGCCAAGGCCGTTTCAGTGGTAGTACCGGATTTGGAGATGTTGATAACACCGAATTTCTTGTCTTTCAAGTATTCGGTGAGTTCATATAGATAATCTTCACCGATATTGTGTCCTGCATACAGAATGACCGGAGCCGTTTTCTTGTCTTGCAACCAAGTGAAGCTGTTTGACAAAGCCTCTATCACCGCACGTGCACCGAGGTAACTTCCGCCAATACCGGCAACTACTACTACCTCGCAGTTGTCACGCAACGTCTGTGCGGTAGTCTTTAGGTCGGCCAGGTGCTCTTTAGTGATGGAAGAGGGGAGGTGCAGCCAGCCTAAGAAGTCGTTGCCCTTACCGGTACCATTCTCTAATGCTTCCTGTGCAGCCTTTACTTGGGCTTCATAGGCGAAAACGTTTTCTTTGGAGATGAATCCAAGAGTCTTTTCAATGTTCAAACTAATCATAATATTCTAGGTTTTAAATTCAGTATTTCGTTTTATCTTTTTTCGCGCTTACCGGAATGAATCGGTAAGCAGCTTGATTTCAATCGTCGGCGAGATACGCTCATACAGAATGTTGTATACTGCATCTACAATAGGCATGTTGACATGATAATGCTTGTTGATTTCCTTGATACATTTTGTACCGTAATATCCTTCAGCAATCATTTCCATCTCAATCTGCGCGCTTTTCACGGAGTATCCCTTGCCAATCATCGTACCGAATGTGCGGTTGCGGCTGAAATTGGAATATCCCGTCACCAGCAGGTCACCTAAATAAACGGAATCACTTACGTTTCTGTTCAGCGGATGTACCGTTTGCAGGAATCTGTTCATTTCCTGTATGGCATTGGACATGAGCACAGCCTGAAAGTTGTCGCCATATTTCAGACCGCTGCAGATACCGGCTGCAATGGCATATACATTCTTCAGCACCGAACTGTATTCAATGCCGGCAACGTCATTACTGACAGAGGTCTTGATGAATGAACTGGCCAGTTTGCGGGCAATGGTGCAAGCCTTGTCGGTGTCGGGACAAGCAATGGTCAAATAAGAAAGGCGTTCCAGAGCCACTTCTTCCGCATGGCAGGGACCTGCCAATACAGCAATATTCTCAGCTGGGACGCCATATTCCTTAGTGAAATATTCCGAGACAATCAAGTTGTCATCGGGCACAATACCTTTAATGGCAGTGATGATGAATTTATCCTTAATCTTAGTCTTCAGTTTCTTCAAGTGAACCTTCAGATAAGGGGAAGGTGTAACGAAGATGAGCGTATCAGATTCTTTCACGACATCATTGATGTTGGAGTTGAAGTTGATACGCTTGGTATCAAACTTGACGCCCGTCAAGTAGGCAGGGTTATGACCAAGCCGTTTGAAGTCGGCAATACGGTCATCGCGTCGCATGTACCAATTTATAGACTCCGCTTGGGCCAGAACCATTTTTGCAATGGCAGTTGCCCAACTTCCTCCGCCCATGATGGCTATCTTACCGGGTAGTTTCATATCGAAATTAATAATTAAAAATTAAAAATTAAAAGAGGGGAAAGGAGTACCTTCCTCCTCCTCTTATCTTTAATCTTGCCTATTTAATTCTTTAATTTTTAATTCTTAATTCTTCCGACCCAGTCAGCAACTTCGTTTACGGTCGGGTTTGCCAGTTCCAATTTATATTTCTTGTTGATACCGCAGATGTCCATGTGGAGTTTTTGCGGATTCACATCTTTCATGTCACTCACCAGGTTGTAGCCGGCTTTCTGGATTACAGCCACCCAGTCTTCGGGGATGCCCAGCTCTGTGTATCGTGCAGGAGCATCTTTGGGGATAACCTTTTCCGGACGCATCTGCGGGAAGAAAAGCACTTCTTGGATAAAGGATTCGCCCGTCATTAACATGGTCAGACGGTCGATGCCGATACCGATGCCCGATGTGGGAGGCATACCGTATTGCAATGCTTTCAGGAAGTCCTGGTCGATGAACATCGCTTCGTCGTCTCCCTTTTCGCTCAAGCGGAGTTGGTCTTTGAAGCGTTCTTCCTGGTCTATCGGGTCGTTCAGCTCGCTGTAAGCGTTGGCAAGTTCCTTGCCGTTCACCATCAGCTCGAAGCGTTCGGTCAGTCCCGGCTTGCTGCGGTGCATCTTGGTCAGCGGGCTCATCTCTACGGGATAATCGGTGATGAAAGTGGGCTGTATGAAAGTACCTTCGCAGAATTCGCCGAAGATTTCATCAATCAGCTTACCCTTGCCCATGGTGTCGTCAATCTCCATATTCAGTTCCTTGCACGCCTGGCGGATTTCGTCCTCGCTCTTTCCTTCGAGGTCGTATCCGGTCTTTTCCTTGATGGCTTCCAGGATGGGCAGACGGCGGTAGGGAGCTTTGAAGCTGATGGTCTTGCCGTCTATCTCGGTTTCTGTACAGCCGTTTACGGCGATACAGATGCGTTCCAGCAATTTCTCCGTAAAGCTCATCATCCAGTTGTAGTCCTTGTACTGCACGTACAGCTCCATACAAGTGAATTCCGGGTTATGGTTCTTGTCCATACCCTCGTTACGGAAGTTCTTGCCTATTTCATATACACCTTCGAATCCGCCCACAATCAGTCGCTTCAAGTAAAGCTCGGTGGCGATACGCAGGTAGAGGTCCATATCCAGAGAGTTATGGTGGGTGATGAACGGACGGGCGCTTGCTCCACCGGGGATGGATTGAAGAATCGGCGTCTCCACTTCCGTGTAGCCGGCTTCATCCAGCACGGCACGCATGGTCTTGATGACGGTGGCACGCTTCAGGAATTTTTCTTTCACGCCGTCGTTTACGATAAGGTCTACATAACGCTGACGGTAGCGCAGTTCGGGGTCCTCGAAAGAGTCGTAAGCCACACCATCCTTATATTTCACGATAGGCAGGGGCTTGATGCTCTTTGCAAGTACGGTCAGCTTCTTGGCATGGATGCTGATTTCGCCCATCTGGGTACGGAATACGAATCCTTCGATACCGATGAAGTCACCTAAATCGAGCAAACGTTTGAACACGGTGTTGTACATCTCCTTGTCCTCGTCCGGGCAGATGTCATCGCGGGTGATATATACCTGGATGCGTCCTTTGGAGTCCTGCAATTCGATGAAAGATGCTTTACCCATGATACGGCGGCTCATGATACGTCCGGCAACGGACACTTGGCGAGGCTCTGCATCGTCGTTGAATTCAGCTTTAATATCGGTAGAGAAAGCATTTGTTACATACTCTGCTGCGGGATAAGGCTCAATGCCCATCGCGCGAAGTTCATTCATGCTGTTGCGACGAATGATTTCTTGTTCACTTAGTTCTAATACGTTCATTTCGCTATATTTCACTCAATTTGGGTACAAAAGTACGAAACATTTTTCAGATAGCGAACCTTTTTCCTTGAAATATAGGGAACGGGGAGTGACATTAATCCTCTCCTTCGGTATCTACCCATTCGATATGCGGGGAGAGGAGGGTGCGTTCCGTCACTTGTCCGCATTGCCCGCGGTAGTATTCGGGGATGAAGCGTATCTGCACCGCAGTGATTTGCGCCGGACTCACTTCTTCTGGGGTGTCTACCCCGGTGCCTTCCGAACGGCAGGTGTAGTAGAACGTCCCGATGCCCTTTAGCTTTACGGAGTGTCCCGAGCTCATCAGCTTGCCCAGCACTTCACCAAGGTTCATTAATACTGCATAAGTATCTCCCGGGGTTACCGTAGACATTTCCGACAATAATCGGGCTATTTCATCCGTTGTATAGGGATGTCCTTTGGTGACGGCTCTTGGGTGCCATTTGTCGTCGCCTTTCTGTTTTACTTTCTTATAGAATGCCATGGGGGCTTGTTGTTATTATGTGTCCGGCTCAACCGGTAGGTCAGGCATGGTTCATACGGTATGAATGTGCCAATCATACGGTATGATTATATCAATCATACGGTATGATTATGGTAATCATATCTTATGATTTATCATTGAATCGCAAAGATAGCATAAATCATCCGCATAGTGTGCAGGTTTAAGGTGTTTTTTCTGCTGTTCTGTTTTAAAAAAAGAGTACCTTTGCACCCGCTAAAAAGAAATAGGTATATAATATGGCAGGACAAAAGACTCCCTCGGCGTTGGGGACGGAAAGTATAGGTAAACTCTTGATGCAATATGCCGTTCCGGCAATCATCGCAATGACGGCATCCTCTTTATATAATATGGTAGACAGTATCTTCATCGGTCACGGCGTTGGGACGATGGCTATTTCGGGATTGGCGTTGACTTTCCCGTTGATGAATCTGGCTGCGGCGTTCGGCTCGCTGGTGGGTGTGGGAGCCTCTACACTGATTTCCGTCAAGCTGGGGCAGAGGGATTATGACACGGCACAGCGTGTGCTGGGCAATGTCTTTGTGCTGAACATGGTGCTGGGAGTGGCCTTTACCATCATTGTCATGCTCTTTCTCGACCCGATTCTCTATTTCTTCGGAGGCAGTGACCAGACGGTGGGCTACGCCAGGGATTATATGCAGATTATCCTTTTGGGAAATGCCGTTACGCACCTCTATCTGGGGCTGAATGCAGTGCTACGCTCTTCAGGGCATCCGCAGAAGGCGATGTATGCCACCATAGCCACGGTGGTTATCAATACCATACTCGACCCGGTGTTTATCTATGGTTTCGGCTGGGGCATACGTGGCGCTGCCGTCGCTACCATTGTGGCGCAAGTCATCTCTTTGACGTGGCAGTTCAAGCTTTTCAGCAATAAGGACGAGCTGTTGCATTTCCACCGGGGGATATTCCGTCTGAAACGTAAGATTGTATTCGATTCGCTTGCTATCGGCATGTCTCCTTTCCTGATGAACCTGGCAGCCTGCTTCATCGTTATCATTATCAATCAGGGGTTGAAGAAGTATGGCGGCGACTTGGCTATCGGGGCTTTCGGCATCGTGAACCGTCTGGTTTTCATTGTAGTGATGATTGTGATGGGGCTGAATCAGGGAATGCAGCCTATTGCCGGATATAACTTTGGGGCGAAGCTGTACGGACGGGTGAACAAGGTGCTGAGACTGACGATAATCTATGCCACGGCAGTGACCACTTTCGGCTTTCTGGTCGGTATGCTGGTGCCGGACCTGGTGGTGGGCATCTTTACATCGGATGCGGAACTGACAGAGCTTTCGGTCACGGGACTGCGTATTACGGTAATGTTCTTCCCGATTATTGGTTTCCAGATGGTGACTTCCAACTTTTTCCAGAGCATAGGCATGGCAGGCAAAGCGATATTCCTTTCCCTCACCCGGCAGATGCTGATCCTGCTTCCTTGCCTGCTTGTCCTGCCGCAGTTTTTCGGAGTGGCAGGAGTGTGGTACAGCATGCCGGTATCCGATTTGCTTGCAAGTTTGATAGCATTGGTGATGTTGGTTTGTCAATTCCGCAAATTCAGAACCTCTCCCTTGTAGGGATGGGTCGGGGGAGAGGCTTTGAATTTTTCTTCCTACTTTCTGCAGATATTCCGTAAGAATATTTATATTTGCTATCTGCAAACCAATAGATGAACAAGCGTATGGGCAATAATTTTATAATCAATATAGGCCGTCAACTGGGCAGTGGCGGACGGGAGATAGGCGAGAAACTGGCTGCCCGTCTGGGTATTGACTTTTATGATAAGGAACTGATTAGGTTGGCTTCTGAAGAGAGTGGACTGTGTTGTGAGTTTTTTGAGAAAGCTGATGAGAAAGCTTCACAAGGTATTATTGGAGGGCTCTTCGGCATGCGTTTCCCTTTTGTCAGTGACGGGGCTATCCCAGCCACGAATTGCTTGAGTAATGATGCTCTGTTCAAAGTGCAGAGTGACGTGATACGCAGATTGGCGGAGGAGAAGTCCTGCTTGTTTGTGGGGCGTTGTGCCGATTACATCCTGCGAGAACATCCACGCTGTGTCAATGTCTTCATTTCCTGCTCCAATGAGGAGCGCATCAAGCGTATTTGCCGAATGTATTCCATTACTGAGCGTGAAGCGGAGGAGATGATGAACAAAGCGGATAAGAAACGCGCCGAATACTATAACTACTACAGCTATAAAAAATGGGGGGCTGCCGAGACATATCATTTGTGTATCGATTCCTCTGTATTGGGAGTTGAGGGAACGACGGATTTCATCGAGGAATTTGTGAAACAGAAACTCAATCTCAGGTAAACTGAGTGCTCGGTATGTCACGATTGAGATTCCTCTTACTGTTGTGGGTGTTCTTTCTGCCGGGTATAAAGGTATACGGAAGTTCCGAGACTTCGGCAAGTGTGGACCGGATGTCTTTCAATGCACACTGGAATACTCCTATCGAATCAATGAATGGTACACTAAACCTGGTGGATGACTATTACCTGACGGACGGTACTCCGGTGACCGACCGTAACTACGGGGAAATGAACAATGGAGCATTGGATGTGACGCGCCCCAATGCCGCCCATTTTGCCAACCGTGACCCACGGCTTTACAGCACTTTGTTTGTACCCGGCATGTCGTGGAACGGCAAGGGCGGGGAAGGCAATTGGTACGGTGGCGCAGCCGCTTCTTTGTCCATGGTCTACGTCATGAAATATTTCGACCCTAAGGACACCGGTAACTCCTGGGACAATGGGCAGGACTTCTACGTGGTACGCTATAATATCAGTATCGGCGATGGTATTCGTCCCAAAGAAACCCGTGCAGGGATGTTTTCGCCGAGCATACATGTTGCCGGTCCTGCGAAACATACGCTGGTAGAACACAATATTATTCATGCCAATGCAAAGCTGGCTGCTAACGTGGACCGTACGATGATTACTTCCGATTCTTGGGATGGTTTGGCCGATGACACGTTTTTCAAACAGAATACTTTCTATGCTGCCGAGGCAAGCAGATTCTCTATGATAAGCTCTACAAACAATCTGTTTGACGGCAATTGGTACATTGGTACTTACCAGCAATTGCCTGCTGACGAAAAGGCGCATACCGTTTCAGAAACCTATCAGAAGGAGGTGCTGGATGTGGACCGGAATGGGTATGAAGGGTTGCTTATGAACAACCGCATGGTATGCGGGGTGAAAGGCTACTTTGTGGATAAGGAGGCGATAGAATCTTTCTTTGATCGTTGCCGTTGATGGATAATCTTCAAAATAAAACCTCCGGTCTTTTCATATTATAGTTTTGAAAAGACCGGAGGTTTTATTTTAAGGAGGTTATTGCATTTCCTATTACATCATTGTCAGCAATATCATCTGCCCCGCCAAGATACGCAGGAACATAGTCAACGGATATACTGTAGAATAACCTACTGCCGGAGCATCGTTACCAGCCGTCTGGTTGGCATAAGCCAGTGCAGGAGGGTCTGTGTTACTACCGGCAATCAATCCCATCAGAGTGAAATAATTCAGTTTATAATACCAGCGAGCTACCATACCCATCACCAGCAACGGAATAAACGTGATCAGGAAACCGATACCTACATAAAGCAGTCCGTCACCTTCAACCACCGTCTGCACAAAGTTACCTCCGGCTTTCAGTCCGACACTGGCAAGGAACAATACAATACCGATCTCACGCAGCATCAGGTTGGCACTCATTGTGGTATAGGTAACCAGCTTCACCTTGTAACCGAAACGGCCGATCAGAATGGAAATAATCAGCGGACCGCCTGCCAGACCCAGTTTCACCGGAGTAGGCATTCCCGGAATGGCAATAGGCAGACTGCCGAACAGGATACCGCAAAGAATACCCACGAAAATGGTCACGATATTCGGATGATCCAGACGCTTCAACTGGTTTCCCAGCAAATGAGCCACACGCTCAATCGCATCCTGAGGACCGACTACCATCACGCGGTCACCGACCTGCAACGTCAACTGACGGGACGCAAACAAGTCCATACCGGAACGGTTGACACGGGTTACATTCACTCCGTACATACTGCTGAAATGCAGTTCTCCCAAAGTTTTTCCGTTGATGTTAGGCTGTGTCACCAGAATACGGCGTGAAACCATCGTCTTATCCTGCTGTTTCAGATCCTCCCAGTCCATGTCAACTTGCGGACCGATAAAGGCTGCAATGGCCTCAGAATCATCTTCTGCACAGACAATGTACATCTTATCACCCACATGCAGAGTGGTATTTGCATTCGGAATGTGTATTTCACCATCCTGAATAATCCGCGAGCAGACAAAGTCGCGTGCCAGGAACTTCTGTACCTGCGAAAGATTCTTGCCCACCAGAGCTTCATTCTGTACCTCCAGAGAAACGATAAAAGGTTTCAGATGCGGATTGGCTTCCTCACCGCGCTGAATGTCCGCAGCTTCTTTCCCCATATCTACCCGGCAGATATAGCGGATGACAATCATGGAAAGGATGATACCGATAACTCCCAGCGTGTTCAGGTTGAGTTTTTCCGATACTGAAGTAATGTTTTCCCCTGCGGATAGGCACAGGCATACCCCATTGCAATTTCAGGACCAGAATAATCCAGCTGAGACAAAGCCTCGTTGGCCGCACCAAGTCCCGGAGTATTGGTCACAGCTCCGCAAAGCACACCGACCATCATCGGAATTTCCACACGCCCCTGCAGGGCATAATACATAATCAATGCTATCGCAATGTTCAGTGCAACAATTCCGACAGCAATCAGATTCATCGAGATACCTCCCTTCTTGAAAGAAGCTTAGGGATTCGAACCCTAGACCCACTGAT
>OGYM01001043.1_pt1 | contig 20894 bp, 8 predicted proteins | sample 1576491 | NCBI WGS metagenome assembly OGYM01 (sample SAMEA3541515, study PRJEB24748) | human gut metagenome | biome: human gut; feature: human-associated habitat; material: faeces | place: China | collected 2012 | reverse complement strand
CCCGCTCTGCTGGACATAGTTCAGAATAAAGGTGACCTCAAATTTACACTCAAACCTTCCATTGGGTTGCAGAGTCACTACCATCGGATAGTCTTCCCGAGTCAGGTCATTGGAAACATAAATCAGACCGTTGGTAAAACCTAATTTCTGATCATAGCCGGCAATGTATCCTTGCAGGCAAACACTATCACGACGAAATACCGGACTCTCATTCTCTTCAACCTGCATCGCCTTCATGCTTCCCGCATCCCGTGAATAAAGCCGGGCGGGTTCTTTATCTTTCTTTATCCGGCACAGACCATTCTTTTGCGGAGTCAGTTCCAGTTCCACTTTATCACCCCGGTCATCTTTCAAAGTGAACAGCATGCTTTTGCCTTTCTGACGGATTGCTTCGTACTGATAGAAACGGTTGTCCATGACAGCAAGAGAATCGTATATGCCGAAAGCCCATTCATAATAGCCATCCATTCCCATCCAGTTGCCGGAAACTTTATCGAAAAGTGAGGCTTTGGCATCTTTCTTCTCCAAAGATATATAGAATGTATGCGACTCATCGCCTTCATCGTCATCGAGGAAATGAATCTCTTTTGTTGTTTCAGGAAGCGGTGGAAAAAGAAGCACAAAATCTAAAGTTCCCGAATCCGGAGTATATACTTCTTTATCCAGTTCAAAACCTTCGCTCCCCGTAAGATAATATTTCTCACCGGTATTCGCATCTTCCAGATAAGTGCTCTTACCCAGCATCACCCACCAATGTGGACGGAAAATAACATGGATATGCAACCTCGTTGCATCTGGAGTACGTTCAATACGAGTAATATTATAGATACTGCCCGAACGGAATTTAAACTTAGGATTGTCGATCACATTTTGTGCCTGAAGCATACAAGTGATACAAAGCAGGAGAAGGAAAATAAGTTTTCTCATGGTATAGTTGTATATAATTAATTTCTACTAAGACTCAAAGATTAATCACTCTGACAAATATAAGCAATAAAAAAGAAGAACTTTTATTTTGAATAAATATTTTTCAAAAACTAATATTTAAGAGTAAAGTATCCTTTTGAAAGGGCTACACCCTTTATATGAAAAGGTGTAGCCATGAGACTAAAAGGGTGTAACCATCCGGGCAAAAAGGTGTAGCCCTTTCAGAACAAGGCTACAAATACCTGTAGGCTGGATTATATCATCCTTATAAATACGTTTTCAAAGAAATTGATTGCCCACTTATGTAAACTAATCAGATTCTATCATCTGATTACTTCAGTATGGCAATCTTCTCTCTTCCCACAATATAAATTCCTGCAGGCAAATCCCGGATCACCTCACTTCTGCGCACCTGAGTGCGGAGCTTGATTCCCGTAATGGTATAGACATCTACCTGTGGATCTTTATCCACGGCCACATCTTCGATACCGGTGGGATCTTTGTAATCATCGGAATTAGTCAGATAGACTTTCTCTATGACAATGGGCTTTCCTCCTAACGCCCAAAAACCTACAATATAAATATGGCTCGGATCAAGTTTCACTTTGGGATTACCCTTATACATATTATTCAAATCAACAACCACTTGCTTACTACTCTTGATTTCATATTCGGCAGCTCCCGACCAATAGTTATTCTCATCAAACAAACGGAATGAAGCACCGTTGTCCGAGTTATCATTGCCCATTTTTGCCACAACGTATTTATATTCTGATAAATCAATACCGTTATCGTACCACCAGCCGCCGAAACCATACTGTCCGGTCACTAATGTATGCGTATTCTCATCAAAAGAGCCGGTCGCATAAATATTGGGATTAAACAATTCTGCTGTTAATGGAAAAGTGGAAGAAGTGACATGAATCGTCAAAGACTGACGGTCGCCCAATGGACCTTTGTAGCTGATAACTATATCACTTTCTCCATCCTGCAAAGCCATTATACGCCCATTAGTTACACGCACGACATCCGGATTTTGATTTTCATAATCGGCCGCCATAGTGATATCTTCCGTATGGCCATCGGCATATATTCCTTTCACTGTAATTGTAGAAGAACTTCCGGTAAGCAAAGTTAGCTCTTCATCTCCATCGATGGTCAATTCGGTTAAGGTTAGTGATTCTTCACTATAACCCTCAAAAGAATCGTCAAAATAGAACTCTTCATCAAACTCCGGTTCGGTAGAGAACCAGTCTACATCTACATAGCCACCTGTCTGGACAGTTGCATAATTAAAGATAGCGAACTTATTGCCTGTGAATACCGTCAGATCATACTTCATGTTCAGGTCATCTCCTAATTTTGTATAGGTCTTGTTGTCCAGGCTGTAGTAGAAACCTGCCTTACTCGTGCTGTAATTGGCAATAGCTCGCAGATAGATTACCGGTTCAGTGACTACCTCTCCTATCTGTTCCGACTTTGCAGCCGACGAAACTACAGGGGCAGTGGTATAAACCAACCGCTTCTGTCCATCTATGACTTTAATACCAATAAAAGCATAAGGGTCCTGAAATACTGCCAATCCTGCCACATCGCCTTCTTGCATTTTTCCTATCTCCATTCTGACCGTACCATAGGAATGCTCCAAATCCTGTGGATATCCCAGAATTCTTTGGGTCAATGTATTCTTGGCTTTATGCAGGCTGTCAGTAACATTTGCCGTATACAATCGCAAATAGCCGGCATGTTCAGTCAACGACCATTTTGATCTGTCTGCATTATGATTCCATCCCCATTGCAGTCCTAATTTATAATGCCTGAAATTATCATTTGTAGGCAATGACTTTATGGGGTATTCCCTACCAACATCGGGCTTACGATAGGTAGTGACTCCTTTTCCATTCTCACCGATTTCAGGCCAACCATCCACCCATTTTACGGGTTGCAGGTTAGGAAACCGTCCATAAGCACCTTTATCGTAGAAAAGCATAGTCCACCACTCTCCAGTCTGCGTTTCTACCAAAGCTCCCTGATGAATGTTGTCATCGTCTATCAGCTTCTTCTCCTCATAAGGTCCGTAGATGTCTTTGGAACGGAAAACAGTTTGGAAAGCAGGCCATCCTCCATACGTAGAGTAGATGTAATAATATTCACCTATCTTATACAAACGGCTCCCTTCGAGCCCTTCGCGGAAAGACCATTTAACCACATCCTTATCGTTACCGGGAATTTTATTGAAATCTGCATCCAATTCGGCTATGCGAAGCTGATTGATACCGTAAACTACGTATATTTTATCATTATCAAAAAGCAATCCGCAATCATAAAAACCGTCATTCAACTTCTTCTTTTCCCATTCACCTTCAATATCAGTAGTGGTCAATAGGTATCCACCTTCATCCAGTGTAGTAAACAGGAGATAGAACTTGCCGTCATGATATTGAAGCGCTGTTGCCCACTGTCCGCGACTGTAACGATTCTGACCATTTTCAAGATTATAACCATCGGATGCCTCTATCCGCTCCAACGGATTACAGCAATACTCCCAGTTCACCAAATCATAAGATTTCAGAATGGTAGCTCCGGGAAAAATGTACATAGTAGTGGATACCATGTAGTACACATCACCTACACGGATTACATCAGGATCAGGGAAATCACCGAAGATAACGGGATTGGTATATGTTCCATCTCCATTATCACTATGAGACTGATAAGTGAAATCGGGACGCGGATAATTCTCCTTTGCATATTCCTGATACCAGTGATAGGTAGGCCACGGACAAGCTTCCGGATCAGTCAGGAAAGTGTATGCCTCTCCTTCGGCAGGTGGAGTATCTTTAAACTTTGCCAGCAAATCGGCACCCGTAAAAATAAGCCAGCTCACATTGCCCGAATTATCTACAATATGTTTCATATTCGCTCCAAAACCCGGACCGCCAAATGTACCGGTATGGGCTTTCCCCCATGAAGCATTATATTTTGACGGCGCCCAATCCATTTCTGTTATCATGATAGGTGCGAATGTCGCTACCGGAGCTACAGAATCATCCCATCCCTGCTGGAAAGGTTCATATCCTCCTGTACTGGAACCACCGTCTCCATTTTCCCCGTCACTTCCCATCCAGCCCGGGTAAAGGTGAACAGCATAGCCAATATTTTCTCCCTCAATCGGATTAACAGCAAATCCTTTATACAACCCCTGATAACCCAAACCGGGTATCCAGAGAATATTATCACAGCCCTGTGCACGCATCGCATCTACCACCGACTGGAAATACTCTTTCAGTTTATCGAAGTGTCCCTGCGAACCGGCTCCATAAGTACCATCAGGACCAAGTATATTAATCGGCTCGTTGGCCAGTTCAAACATAATATTGGGATGATTCTTTAATTTCGGATGCTGGGCTACATGTGTCCATACTTTAATGAGATACTGATTATACTCATCTCCTACAGCTATCTTTTCCGGACAGACTCCGGGAGGACGCATCACCACATAAAGCCCTTTTGAGACGGCATATTCCGCCATCGGAATAAAAACCCTATCAAGATAGGTTTTGAACCGGTTGAAATCGAATGCTGAAATATCATTCTCTCCTTCTACATGAATTCCCGGAGAGTTCGACCAATACGGGTCCATGTGTAATCGAAGAAAGTTCATTTTCCAACCGGCATCTATAATGTCGTCAATCAGTCCTTGATTGTATTTCAAGCATTTTGCCACGTCATAATTGTCCCACTTCTGTCCCATCTCATTGAACCACGGACTATAGGTTTGTGCAAACCCATGTAAATTAACCTTATTCCCATGCGGGTCTACCAAATAACGGCCTTCGACATGCAATCTGGGCATTGGCATATCTTCCCATGCCCAAAGCGTGGAGGAAGACATCAAACAGCATAAAGCTATAAGAAATTCGTAAAATACATTTGTAATGTTTTTCATAAGCAATATTTTAAATAATTCTGAGAAAATTAATAAGAAGCATTATGCCGCGATACAATTTTCTCACCTGAATAAATGAGATTGCCTGAAGCGCAGACACCTTCTATCACTATCCCATAATCGGCAGCAGAATCAGCCGTATAGAAACTGACGTGAGCAGTTCCCGATTCATCAACCTGAACGCTCGGATTCCAGTATATCGTTGAACGCAAGTCAGGAGTGGTGGATTCTTTCTTCGCTTTGGTGTCATACGCCGGTGAGTAAAACTCTACAGTCTGCTGGTAGCCGACACTCGCAATAGTCTGTATGTTGCTGTTCATCTTATTTTTCTGCACAAACCCATTCTTCGTAGTGACTACTATGGCACCATTTCCCGCAGCCGACCCATAAAGAGGACCGACAGAAGTGGCAGGAGAGTAAAAAACATCTTTGATATCATCCACGTCCAACAGGTCAAAATCAAAATTTTCTTCGGGAACATTGTCCAGTAACACCATGACCGGAGCAAATCGATAACGCACCTCATTATTTGTGACAGTGATGCCCGGTAAACGTCGCAAAAGGTCGTATGTAGAAATAAAATGTCCTTTTTTTACATCCTCTTCTGTAAGCACCTTCGAAGTTCCTACCGAATAAAAGGGAGATTCCGTTTTTACAGCTCTCTCTCTTCTGGCTGTCACTATCACTTCCGCCAGATTATAGACTCTCATTCCATTTTCTATAGTATATTTTTGGTCCATCTTTGCCATATAGTTTTCTTCTATATGTGGTTTTTCAATGCGGGGAATAAATCCGATTTTAGGGGCAGGAAATGATTTATAGGGGTCCAGTTCTATAAAGACTTTTGAAGAACCTTTCTTGCTAAGAGCCTGAACTATATACTGAGTACCGCTGGGATATTCCAGCCTGTCGAATACAAACCGCCCATTCCGGTCAGGCTTCGCCAGTTCTGTCCCGATGAGCGAATCTTTAAGGGCAAGCAAAGAGATATTTCCCTCTTTCAATGCAGAAAACAAGCCCTCTACTTTACCGGAAACTTCGTCGCCCAATTCCAAATTGTAGGGTAATGTGTCGGTTATATTGCCTTTCAATACCTCCGGAATGTTGTATTTCCGCCAGCCTTGTGTCATCATCAGCAAATCCAGAGCATAGGAAGAACTGCGGCTGTCCTGCAAGTAACTCAACGGTGACTCAATGTGTCCTTTAAGATCGGAAGTGAGCAATAAAGTGGAAACAATGTTGGAAACGGTATCCGGCTTCACGTCTGTTCTGTCAACAACTGCAAGTGCGAAGTTGCCTGACATGGGGTTTCCGTTTATATCTTTAATCTGTATATCCATATCTACCTTCTCTCTTGCCAAGTAATTTTCGCGGTCAAGCCGGACTTCAGTCTGCACCAGCGCGCTTTTTTGCAGAGAAAACACTAAACGTTCGCTCAGAATATTTCTCCCTTCATCAACCAGCAGAAAATGAACGATACCTGCCGGGAAGAAGTTTTTTTCGAAGTCAACATAACTTTGTTTGTTATCCCAAGGCTGTGCATACAGAACGATGCCACGCAAATGTGCCACCAGCGTCAGCGAAGTCCCCAATGGGGTATCAGGTGATTTGGAAAGACTTACCCGCAAATAATCTTTAGACCAAAGTGTATTCAGGGAGATAGCATCCGGAGAAGGCTCGGGCAAATCAAAACGCTGGGAAACGCCTGTTCCGTCACTACAAACGGCATGATACTTTTTTCCGGGAACGTAATACATCCGGAAACTCCCCATACCCAAATGCTGGCTCTTGAAATCGGCACATACCTGACCTTCTTCGTCAAGTACCTGACCTTCTATCTCTGTAGACAAACCATCTGCATCAATAGCCTTAAATGCCATTTTGATTGTGGTGGACTGAGCTGCATGACCTCCTTCGGGAAAAAAAGCTACATCAAAGTTTTTACTCAATTCGGGGATTCTGAAATAGCGGTTGGAGATTTTGCCGTCATACACTGTTTGCAATAAAAATGTACGCGAAGCGGGAATTTCTTTCTTTTTGAAAGTGTAATGGATATTTTCTCCTTCCAATGATAAGACTTTTCCTTGTTTGTCCCTGTCTCCATCAGGAAATAGAATAGCTTGTGTGGGAGTGACGGATCGGTTGTCCGGTTTAGTAAAAAAATGTATTTCCGCATGAATGTCGTTGTTTTCAGCAGAATAACTGATTTCCGGAGATATCGCTTCGGATACGGGATCGGATATATAAATCAATTTATGGGGAAAGTACTCTTCACCTATATTCTGCATGAACCAAGTATAGGCCCTGAGAGAATAGTTGCCTTCCGGCAGGTCTTCACCCAATGGAATATGTCCGTAAAAACACCCCAAAGAGTCCGGTCTTATTTTCACTCTCTCCACCAGGTTGCCCAACGGATTCACCAACTCTACATATACATATCGGCTGGCATTAGCTTGCTTTAGCATAAGGGCATCTACTAAGTGCGCCCTGAACCAAAGGGTTTCACCGGACATGTAGATGCCACGGTCTGTCTGAAGGTAAATCTTTTCCTGGGGGAAATTTGACAGTTGCTCTCTAAATAGATTTTCAAGGGTATCTGTCGGTACAGACTGGGGAGCGGTACCATCTGCCCAAAGGCTGGGAGACAGCATCAGGCAGCACAACCATACCATGTATTTGACAGAACTGTTCGCAATGTTCTTCATTATTTTTTCTTTTTAATTATTAATTCACCACAGAATACACAGATTAACACGAATACTTTCTCATTATCAGCATTGTAGAGTAACAGATTGCTTTCTTCCTTGTTTTCCATTGGAAAACAAGGAAGAAAGCAATGGAAAGATTTCACAAGTACTTATTAGTAAGTAGGCATTGGAGAATCTGGATAATAAACTACTCCATCCAAAACTTGACTCATTTTTACAGAACGGACTATTTGGCTCAAAGGCTCTAAATTAGTTGTTTTATACACACAGTAGTTTGTACATGCTGGTAATGATGAACCATTACCAGGAGATAATTTGGGACACCCTCCATCGTAAAGACGAATATCTAAAGTAAAAGTCGCATCCGGACGATCCCAAAATCTATCTAATTGTGGATGGCTAATTTTTATTACCTCGGACATAGATGAAGTAAGAACCGGGAGATCAACCCAATTCGTAATATCTTCAACATCATATACAGGTGTAGGGGTATAAGGGTAATAAGGAAGGTATTCATAATGATCGAAGCTCTGAACATGCAAGATATATAACAATAACCCTCTTTTAGGAAACTCTCCTCTCGAAAAATAGAAATTATGCTCCAAGTCTACGCCTATACTTAATACTGGATATCGTGGGTTATATCCATGACTACATCTTGGTGGCTTAGCAGGATCATTCATAATACCGAGTGAAATAGTTATTGGTTGACCAACATATCCATTAGAAGAACGACCTCTTACTGTCGCTGTCACAGGTCCACTGTATGATGCAATAGAGGACAAAAAAAACTTCTCACTTCCAGAGTCGTTACTACTTGAAAATGAACCCAATGACATACCAGATCCAGTAGATACTCCTACTTCGATGCCAACATACTTACCAAATGGCTCATTCCAAGAAATAGAAACAACATTCCCTGACAATGATAAATCAAGAGAACCCGACGGCCCCCTTGTCGTTGCAGACGAAGGGTCATTTTTTTCTTCTGTGATCGGATCATCTTCTCCTTTACATCCAATACATAATAGCATCAGAAACAAACAATAAAATAAATGCTTCATAATGGTTCAGCTTTAAAAATTTGACAATATTTACTTATAGAATGGTGTTTCTCACGAAGCACCATTCTTAAACTAATGATAATAAAAAAGTCACAATCTGTTTTTTTACCTTAAAAACACCTTTCTAATAATCGTACTTTCTATTTTCTTCCATCCAGTCGTTTATCTTGCGTACTTCATCATCGTTCTTACGCTCTTTATACACAAATCCCCGCGTTTTCTTCAACATACCATCCTCTCTGAAAGTATACCACAAATCGTACACTTCCATTTCGGGGTAATACTTACCGCCACCACTGACAAGGTTAAACTTATCCCAAGACTTTAAGGTTACTGAATTATCTGAATTTATGGTGATATTAAAGCAATAATCAGGTCTGTAGTCTGTAGCACCTTTTGACCACTCATTCTTTTGATGATACATACGTACAGTGTTACCATCAACTACAGCTTGCAACGTGCGAGGCGACTTATAGATAACGGAATCTTTCGGATTATCAGCAGGCTTAATCACACCATCCATATAATAAAGCCCTGAATAGTCATTCATCAGATTCAGACGGATTAGCACCACTGTATCTTCTTTAGCCAATTCAAAACGAGATGTTCCACTAAGTTTAAACGCCATCATATAGAGCGAATCTATATGCAAAGTGGATGGGTCAATGTGAACAGGATACGTGCCATAGGTTTCACCCTTTTTCACAACTACATTTTCTTGTGGAAAACTATAGATACCATTTGTCAACGTACGATACTTTATATCATCCGAACCGAGTTCTTTCTGGTTATAACTTTCAATACCAGAAGGAAATTCTTCAACAGTAACAGTTACATCTTCCTTGGCAAGCAGCGAACCGCTGATGGCAACCGATGCATATATGGTATCTTTTTCATAACCTATATTCAGATCTCTATTTATAATCTTATCTTTTGCCCCAACCAGATAAACCGTTTCGGGCCATAAATTCTCTTCCATAGGTATTTTATTGTCGCAACCCGCCATACATGCCAACAGCAAGGTTATCGAAAAAAATGCTATTTTCTTCATATTATCAACTTTTAGTGTTTTCATTTTAATTCCATCCCGGGTTCTGTACCAATTTACCGTTCTTTCTCAGCACATTTCTGTCAAGCGGCCACAGATACATCTTGTTGGAAAACATACGTTTCATGGTTTTTTCTGTATTCCAAATTCTCTCTGTATAGAACTGTTCGCGTTGTGATTCGCGAGCACTTACATCCAATCCTCTGATGGGTTTGTTGTAAGCGTCATAGGCATCTTTCCAACGGCGCAAATCCCAATAACGATGACTTTCGAAAGCAAATTCAATCAACCTTTCATGCTTAATCAGTTCACGCATCCTGCTTTGGTCGGCTGCATCGGCAGTTGTGATTCCCGGTTGACCGGCACGATAACGAATCTGATTGAAATATTTCACCATCTGATCCACATCACGAGTAACCGTCACCTGCCCATCTTCGTCCGTATACGAACCTTCCATTTCGTTCATCGCTTCTACATACCCCAACAATACTTCGGCATAGCGGAATATCGGATAAGTTTTCGCTTTTACCACTCCATTCCAAAAGATACAATCATCCTGATGCACATATTTCCGGCAGGTATATCCGGTCCTGGTTCTGTTATCATTATTATTCATATCAGATGCACTACCTCCGTAATAATAGTCGGTAACATAGTTTCTGGTACCTGCTGACAAACCGTCACGGTGGGAAGTTGTAGGCCAGATACAAGCATTGAAACCAATAGTCGCATAAAAACGCGGCTCACGACCATCATCACGATGAGCTCTGTTTCCGGAAAGAAGATAATCTGACGAGAATGTTTTATCTTGTCCCACTGCCTGCCATGATTTTTCCGCCTGAGTAGCTTCACTAAACGGTCTACCGTCAGCCATCCGGTATTCATCAATCATATCCAAAGTAACACTAAATGAAGATATTCCCCCCAATTTGGAAGGTGTCACAAGAATATAGTTTCCATTATTTTTTGAAAAATAGATGTATTCTTTAACCAACTCAGGCTGGTAAGTGCCATCAAACAGCGTCTTGTATGATTTATAGGGATCTATGCCTCCGGCTCCATCAGGGAAGTTGGCATCGGATACCGTCTCGGGAAGAGGCAATGTGCCTGTACCCTTTTCATTCACTATTTTAGGTACAGTATGAATGGCATACTTATTCATATCAATAATCCGCTTGAACGTGGCGGCAGCTTTTCCCCACTTAACCTTGTCTTCCGTCTGGGCAATGAAATTCCTGCCCTCTGAGTCTTTCCAATCGGAATAATAACTGTTACCATTGAAAAGGGGGCTGGCAGCATAGAGCTGCATACGAGCTTTGAACGCCAAAGCAGCACCCTTGGTAGGTATATACTGCAATGCATCTATACGACTTGGAGGCAGCAATTTAGCTGCTTCTTCAAAGTCGGCACAGATTTTCTCTACACACTCATCGTAAGTGGAACGCTCGAATGAAACTGACGCTACATCTTCGTCCGTATCGAAAGGACGGTCGGGAAGTACAACCACAGGCCCGTACAATCTTACCAAATAGAAATAGAAGTAAGCCCGCAGAAAATAAGCCCTTCCCTTGAAATCACGCATTTCCATCTCGGTAAGCTCCTGGTTTTTGGATATATTCTCCAATACGATGTTGGCCTTACGGATTCCTTTATAGCAATCGCCCCACGGATTAAACCATGTGTTCGTTTCTTTCACTTCATCATAAAGTATAGCATTTCCATTCGTTACAAACGGAACGATTGCTTCATCTGAGCCCAATCCACTGGGTAATGTAGAAGACCATCCCCAACCATTCATAAGTATTGATTCATCAGGAAGCAGTGCAGCCGCTCCATTGATATACTCTTCCGTTCTGGAGCGGGAAAGGAAAATGGAGTCCAGCGTGGTCTGATCGTACACATATTTGTCAATGTCCAAGTATTTTTCGCACGAACCGAACATAATGCTTGAGACCAAAATAACGGTTATTGCGGCTATTCTACCGAGAAAACCGAATTCTCTTTTATAATTTCCAAATTTTATCATAATTGTCAGGTTATATTAGAATGAAAGATTAAGCTGTAAAGTATACACTCGCTGGACAGGATAGACTGTTCCATTGTCTCCTGCTTGTGCGGGATCCAGCATCTTCTCTTTAGACCAAACTGCCAAATTGTCTCCAATCACACTAATTACTGCTTTCTGAAGACCAAACTTTTTCAGGAATTGGTTCTTGAGTGTATAAGAGACTTGCACATTCTTCAGACGCAAGTAACTACCATCAGACAACCAAAAAGAAGATGATTGACTATTATTACTGCTACCTCCATAATAAAGACGAGGGTACTTGGCGTTCGGATTCTCGGTGGCAGGGTCGCCTGAGATTTCACGTGAAATCCATCGGTTTGCCGGATTGGCAAAGTCTGTAATCACATTACCAGCTGTACTACCCGAGAATGGCTGATACATATTTCCACCTTTAAAATAGGTCACGCGGCTTACTCCCTCGAACAGGACACTTACATTAAAGTTCTTCCAGTTAAACTCTGTGGCAAATCCATACTGTATCTGAGGCACATAAGAATACTTCAAAGGTACAATATCATCCCAATTGACAATGCCATCACCATTGACATCCTTATACTTGATGTCACCAGGCAAGTAATTGCCAAAATCCTGACGAGGACTATTATCTATATCTGCCTGGTCTTTAAACAGGCCCAAAGCTATCAAGCCTCGGTTAATTCCACTTTGATATCCTACGGCTGATTGGTAATCGTATTTCTTAAGATCTTCCTCGAAATTGGTGATTTTGTTCATGGACTGTGTGTAGTTGGCACGTATAATCAGGTATTTGTCATTGTCACCCAAAGGCTGCGTATATGAGATATGTCCATCCATACCCCAGCTCTTCATTTCACCTACATTGGCCCAAGGTAATGACGGAAGTCCCATCTCTTCGGGTACACTCTGGCGTTGTTGATAAATACCTGAACGTATATCCTGGAAGAAATCGACTGTCATCTCAAAACGTTCATGGAAGAAACGTGCATCAATACCGATGTCAGCTTTCTTGGCCTTTTCCCAGCGCAGGTTGCTGGAACCCACTTGCGTTTCGGTCAAACCGGAACCGTTATTCCAACTGCCGGAACCTGTGTGACCAATCAAAGTCAGATAGGGAAAACGTACCGAGTCATCCCAAGTGAGACGGTCATTACCTACTATACCATACGAAGCCCTGATTTTGAAATAATTGATAAAATTGTCCTTATTACGCCAGAAGCGATATTGCGTGGGAGCCCAACCTATAGAAACAGCGGGAAACCAACCAAATTTCTTACCTTTCTCAAAAGCCTCCGAACCGGTGTAACCCATATTAAATTCGGCCATATAAGTATCATCATACGAATAAGAGAAACGGCTTGAGTAACTATTATAACGTTTAGGGATAGCAGTCAGCAATTGATTATATTTCGATGCTTCATAATCGCTCCATTCGGCCTTCACCAAAGCACCTACCTTATGTACCTTATTAAATGTCTGGTCGTAATTCAGTCGGAAATCCCAATAAATTCTACGCTCAGTGTCATTCCAATTTGTATAATAGGGCTCCACTGCATCAGATATTTTCTCCAAATCGAGTGTTCCATCACGTTTATAACCATGAGCATAATAAATGGCCGGCATTTTTTCGCGAACTTGGGTTCTCGCACCTATCGAATTAATGTTGACCAATCCTGCAATACTCAGTCCGGGAGTTATCATCTTCAAATCCTGATTGAGCTGCATCGTGATTTTATTGTCATTGGAATAGAACTTACGATAACCCGTCATATTCAACAATACATACGGACTGATATTCGATTTATCAGTGCCATATCCAGGTGCCTGCCCTGTGGTGTACATCAACGGTACTGTCACCGGAGTCAGATTGGATTGTGCCTGCCACAATACCTTACTGTCGTTTCCATATCCCGGATAATTCTGAGTAACAATCACAGTCTCTTCATTCAGCGAGAGCGTAGTGGTGGGAGTGACATTCACATCCACATTGGCACGGAAATTAAACTTGTTGTAATTTACGTTCGTATTGTATTTGTTTACCCCTTTGTCTTGCTTAAAAATAGCATCTTTTGTCGTAAAACCAGCACTGATGTAATAACGAGCCACTTCACCACCTCCCGATGCACTCAGGAAGTATTGTTGGTTCCAGGTATAGTCTTTCAAGATAACATCCCGCCAATCCACATCCGGATGAAAATCAGGATCCATGTGATTTCTAAACAGTGCCAAATCCACATCCGTATAAACAGGAATACGTCCACGTGTCACGGCAGCTTCGTTGGCGAGTGCCGCATATTCCGCAGCACGTACATATTTGGGCATTTGAGGAGAATAAGAAATACCAGTATTTGCCTTCACCTGCAAATTCAGCTTTCCCGCCTTACCCTTCTTGGTACTTACCAATACTACACCGTTGGCACCACGCACACCATAAACCGCCGTAGAAGAGGCATCCTTCAAGATAGAGAAACTTTCGATGTCTTCGGGGTCGAGCGTATTCAAGTTACCTTCGATACCGTCAATCAATACCAAGGCACCCTGTCCGGCACCAAAGGTACTAATACCACGCACCCAGAACTCGGAGAAATCCTTACCCGGCTCTCCACTACGTGTAACGGAAATGATGCCCGGAACACGTCCGCCCAACATGTTGCTTATGGAAGTGGCAGGAGTTTTCAACGTAGCCACCTCAACTCCAGTAATGGCACCTGTCACATTAATCTTCTTCTGTACCTTACCCGATGCCGTAATCACAACCTCGTCCATTACATTCGAACTCTCCTTCAACACCACGCGCATGCGCTCGTCACTCTTGTTCATCTTTATCTCCTGAGGATCATACCCCACATAGGATATGACCAACGTATGCCCGGCTTTGATACCCCCTATCTTGAAACGACCGTCAATATCCGTAATGGCACCCATAGAAGGAACTTCCTTTACAGAAATCGATACTCCGATTAAGAGTTCGCCTTTCTCGTCCATAACCGAACCCGAAGCTACCACAGTCTGTTGCGCATAGGCCAAATTCATAGAACTTACCCATGCCATAAGAAACAGTAATATATGTTTAATCTTCATCTTGATTCATTTTATATGATTTCTACTTTTATTCAATTGTCATTTTCCGGATTGCCTTTGAAGATTCTTCACCAATGAAGAAGTTCTCTTCCGAATCCAAAGCAATACACAATGGATTATCAAACAATGCATCCGTAGGGAATCCGTTAAGTCTTCCTGACCGATCGGGAGCTCCCGCTACCAAAGAAACAAGCCTTCCTTTGATTTTCACAATGCAATGGCTATTTTTGCAACATACATAGAGTTCACCGTTACTATTCACCGCCATTCCGCAAGGTTCTTTCAATACGGCATCGGTCAATCTATCTCCAAAAGCTGTAGCCAACCATCCCGGTTGGAAGCCGGCATAGCGTTCCACTTGCCATGCGCCCGAAGTATCTTTCCATATCTTCACAATGCCATTACTCTCAGGATAAGAAGCGAAAAAACACTTATCGTATTTACTATAAGTCAGATAATGCCTCCACTGGCTGGTATTCACTCCATCAAAAGCCGGGTAATCTGATGTAGCAAATAACTTTGTATAACCTTTATCTTCCAAATCTATTTCATAAAGACCATCACCGGACATTGCATACAAATAGCGGTCATCTTCGGCATAAGCCAATGCCCCCTGGCAATCGCCTTGGAAAGGTATTGTGAGACCAAGAGAGTTTAAAATCCATCCATCCGCACGGGTAGCTGTGTATAAAGCACCTCCACTACGGGGCATGATGCTCACTTTTTCTCTTGAACTATCAACTGCAACAGCACCCATATAACCAATATTAATCAGACGAATCACCGTATTATCCTCTAATGACACAAAATAGGTACGGTCGCCCCATCCTCCTCCAACGAAAATGAAATTATCACTCTTTTGTCCTGCAACAGCTACAATTCCTGTACACTCATTCATTCGGAATTCTTCTATTTTACTGTCATCTGACGATGTCCATCCGTCTTCACCAAATTTTCCCAATATTGTTTTCACAGATTGAGTTTGATAATACTTAAACTTCACATTGTCAGAGGTGTACCTTTTACCTTCCACTTCCAATGTTATCTCGTTATAGCCGGGCAACTGCTTGGGGATAAGCCCATACAATTCATTTCCGTTGTTGTTTACTATAACCGCTTCCTTGTCGGCAAAGAAAACTTTGACTTTTCCGGTCGTGTCAACCGGAAAGTTTCCTTTGATAATAAAAGAATCGTTGATTCTTCCCCAGTCGGGTGACATGGATTTTAACTCAATAGGCTTGCTCGAATCATAATAGTTGCCTATTTCAGGCCATTTCTCAATTACTTCTTCGCCATTGCAACTTGCGAACAAAATACTTAAGAAAAGAAAAACAAAATAAAGCTTGTTGTTCTTCATAATATATAAGTAGTGGGGTTCTATGCTTTTCATTACTAATAGTAGTCATTGGTACCAGCCCCCCTTTAAATACCAAAGCTACGTAAAACTCATTGCAGATTACCGAAAGTGATATGTATCGTTACGGTTATCTCTGATTTTACAATCTTTACATAAATAGCTGACTTAACCGTCATCATCATACATACATTTCATAAGATTAACTTGATTAGATTTAACATTACAATAACTCCATCGACATACATTCCGTACATCGATACACAAAGCTACAGAAGTGTACCCAATACACTTTTAGATATTAGATATATAATTTTAGATATTAGATAATCTATACTACAAACGATAAAAAATAGGAAAAAGAAGTAAATTAGACCTCTGTAGGAGACTTACCAAAGTACTTTTTAAATACCGTACTAAAGTAACTGATACTGGAATAACCACAAAGTTCGCTAACTTCCGTGATGGTGTATTTATGAGATTGGAGTAATTCTAAAGCTCGGTTTAAACGAATGGATTTAATAAACTCAATAGGTGATTGACCTGTCAATGCTTTTATTTTTTTATATAATAGTGAACCGCTCACATGCATTTCCATAGCAAAGCTTTCTTTGTCAAAATCCAGATTTTGCATATTATTATGAATTACTTCCACGGCTTTTTTCACAAACTGATCATTAAGCTCATTCGCCAAAATAACCTGTTGCTCATCATTCTCCGGTTTTATCAATTTCAAAGCTTTCTCTCTGACAATTTCCCTGTTTCGCATAAGGGACTTTATCCGTTGCTCCAAAAGTGATATATCAAAAGGCTTTGTGATATAATCTTCTGCCCCCAGACCTAAACCTTCCAATTGGTCACTTTTATCACAAAGTGAAGTTAACAGGATTACCGGAATATGCGAAGTTTCAAAAGTAGATTTAATCAATTTACATAACTCAAACCCATCCATATCAGGCATCATCACATCCGAAATAGTCAATTCAGGAGATTCTTTCTGAAGCAATTCCCATGCTTCATTGCCATTGCCAGCCTCTAAAATGTAATATTGATTTTCAAAAGAACACTTCAGGAAGTTCCGCAAATCCTTATTATCATCTACGATTAATATAGATTTCTTCTTTCCGGATCTATCATCTTCCTGTTTATATTCCGACTGATCAGACGGACCATCGGCAGATATGATATTACCCAGTTCTTCATGTCCAACAGGTGCAACTTCAACCACTTCTTTATAAGGGATGTTTATTTTGAATAAAGAACCTTCATTCTCCTTACTTTCAAGCGAGACTTTTCCCTCATGCATCAAAACGTAATTTTTCACCAACAACAGGCCTATCCCGGAACCTACCATGCGTGAATTAACCTTATTATCTCCCCTATAAAACTCTTTGAACAACTTTTTCTGAGCATTATCCGAGATACCCAATCCATAATCTCTTACCTCCAAGCTCCAATAGTACTCATTACAATTCAATGTAAGCTCCACTTTACCATTCGTATGGGAATATTTGATTGCATTAGATATCAAATTATCAACGACTTTCTCTATTTTCAATTCATCGACAGCTGACATATAAGATTCCTTGTTAGAGACAAACTCTAATATAACATTCTTTTTCCCTGCTGTAGACTTGAACATCGTTTTCCGCCTATATACCAAATTAACAATATCAACCATTACCAAAAACAGTTGTCCTTTTCCCATATCTACTTTCTGGAAATCCAGAAGTTGGGTTGCAACATTAGATAAGCGTTCAGACTGTTCCATAGCCAGATTCAGATAATAATGTCCTTTCTCTGACAATTCTTCCTCTTTATTCAATTCCTGAATAGGTGCATTTATCAGCGTTATCGATGTACGAAGATCATGAGCAGTATTTGTGAAAAAACGAATTTTATCTTCGGCATGGCGCTGTTTTAAACGATTTATATAGAATTTAAGCACAAAGAATGTAGTACTCATTATAATAATGAATATCACCAGGCGGAACCACCACGTCTGCCAGTAAAGCGGAATAACGTGTATATCCAATGTACGTTCATCAACTATCTGAGAAAGTGAATTATTGTACATTCTTACTTTAAGCCGGAAATTACCATTAGGAATATTGGTATAAGTAATTATTTGCTGACTGGAAGGATGTGACCACTCCACATCAAGACCTTCCATTTTCCATGAAAATTTTATTTCTTTGGAAGAAACACCAATAGGCAATACCTCAAGCGTCAGAGTATTCTGATCATATTTGAATGAAATATCAGTTTGCTTATTTACCGGGATTCCACGCAACAAATCCTGATTTTCTCTGATAGAACTACCGGAAATATTGATATTCTGGAAATAAATCTGCCCGTTGAGCTGGGTATGATATAACTTATCTGGATTAAACATTACCGCTCCATTATTGGTACCCCACATCAATTCGCCATTGCGTAATTTGCAGCTGGCATTCACATTGAACGAAGCACTGGAAAGAGCCAAAGTGGAATAATAAGTATGTACCGTACTGTCGGCAGGATTATAGCGACACAATCCATTTTCCGTTCCTAACCATAGATACCCATTATCATACATAACACTGTTAACATAATTAGATGGCAATCCGGATTCCACTGTTATTTTATGAGTTTCACGATTCGTATAATTATAGTGTAGCAATCCGTCTCCGGAAGTAGCCACCCAAATATCATCCTCCATTACTAAAATATCTTGTGCAAGGCATTCTGGTAAAAAAGATATTTGCCCTGTTTCTTTGTCTAACAAAAGCACAGAATAAGTACAGGCCAACAACATTTTTCCTGGAGAAAACTCCATAAACGTACGCATGGGCTGTGCACCATACGTATGAAAACGTTTTTCTTTCGTCAAATAACATATTACATCTTGGATACCCCCAATCCAAATATCACCCTCGCTATCCTTATATATATTCATTATGAATTTACCATCAGACTTCAAATCCGATGTATTCCGTGGATAATGAACCAATTCTTTTCCGGTATTCCGATCTAAAACATAAAATCCGGATGAGAACGACCCCGCCCAGATGTTTCCTTCATTATCTTCACATAATGCCAGAAATACCTGTGCCTGTGCCTGTTTATTCTGATAATAAATATCCCATTCATTAGTGGCTACTCTCCACCTGCTTATCCCATTATTCGTAGCAAACCAGATATCTCCTTCCGAATCTTTCAACAATGCATTTACCCGATCGTTGATAAGTGACTGTTCATCTCCCGACACATGTTTATACCATCCATGTTCCTCCAAATCGAGACCATCTACCATACTGACCCCGTCCGGAAAATCAGCTACCCATATACGTTGATGCTCATCCACAAATAAATCGGAAATCCGGTTGCTGCGAATCGATCCCCCTTTCTCAGAATCAGCATTCAGAAAGGAGGAAATCTGATAATTATCCATATTCAGACAATAGACACCAATTCCTTCGGTAGCAATCAGCACTTTTCCATCCCTATACTTTTTCAAGGAGGAGACCCGGTGTCCTTTCCAATCGCTTCGCGCATGCAACAACTGTTTCGTAGAACAATCATATACCTCCATTCCAGCCAAACGGTCGGCAAGAACAAGACGATGAACTTCCGGAACATAAAGCATCTTATAAACCTGCGTACATTTACTGAACAAATCAGAAGAGACATCGATCGGAGTATCACCGGAAGAGACAAAAGAATAAACTCCTGTTTCGGAAGCTAAATAATATTTCCCGTCTCCCACAGATAGTAATCCGGAAATATTTCCAAAAACATGCTGTATCCGATGTAACTTTCCTGTCGGCAAATGAAAAATGTATAGCTCCTTATTACTACCTAACCACGCATTATCTCCATCATCCATACAAAGGAAAGAGAAAGTCCCCCTAACTTTCTCTTTTAAATCAATGTACTTTTCAAACCGATCGCAGAGACGATTGTATAACCATATATTCCCATCTTCGCTAAACAGCCACAATTCATTCTTACTATCCGTACATAAATTATAAGAGTACAGACACGAGCGAACAGAATCATTACCCCAATTTAAATCATACCGCTTCAGGTGTGTACCGTCATAGCGGTTTATTCCATCGTAAGTCAAAAACCACATATATCCGCACAGATCTTTCTGTATTTTGAGAACAGACCGGTTATCCGTTTCGGTACCTCCCGAAACATGCTTACAGATGGCTGCATGACACAATATGCCTTGTATCATCATAATGATGAATAAAATATATCTCATTGTTTGTATAATTTTAAAATAAGAAAGTCACTTGTAAGAATACCACACAGAAAGAATGAGGGGGGAAAAACAGCCCTATCCATACACAATGGGTAGGTGATCTGATTCTTTGTGTCTCCGTCATACGCGCTAACATACAATCATACATGGTATAGGAAAACAATCAAAGAAGCCAATTGAATCATCATACACTAATTATTAATCAACTCATAAATACAAAATACGAATTTAGCGATTACATATTATCAACAGACTTATAGACTAACGAATTTAGCTTTTGAATTGTTTAGCAGAATAGCAAAGATGAACAAAAAAGAAGCTACAACATTCACACCACCGACAAAAACAATAAAAGCCACTTCCAATATTATATTGAAGTGGCTTTTATTATCTCCGGTGGACCTGGAGGGAATCGAACCCTCGTCCAAACGAGGAAATCATAAGCTTTCTACATGCTTATCTTTGCC
>OGYM01001038.1_pt1 | contig 20992 bp, 19 predicted proteins | sample 1576491 | NCBI WGS metagenome assembly OGYM01 (sample SAMEA3541515, study PRJEB24748) | human gut metagenome | biome: human gut; feature: human-associated habitat; material: faeces | place: China | collected 2012 | reverse complement strand
CGGTGCGCAGCGGCAAATCCACCTTTATCAAGCGTTTCATGGAACAGCTGGTGCTGCCCGCCATCGGCCCGGCGGCTGCGCGGGAGCGTGCCCGGGACGAGCTGCCCCAGTCGGCAGCGGGCCGCACCATCATGACCACCGAGCCAAAGTTCATCCCGGAAGCAGCCGTGCCCCTGCAATTGGAGGGCGGCGGCGAGTGCCGGGTGCGGCTCATCGACTGCGTGGGTTACATGGTGGAGGGGGCTATGGGCCATGAGGAAAACGACAAGCCCCGCATGGTCAAAAGCCCGTGGTTCGACCACGAGGTGCCCTTCGACCTTGCCGCCGAGACCGGCACCCGCAAGGTGATCTGCGAACATTCCACCATCGGCATCGTGGTCACCACCGACGGCTCTGTGAGCGACATCCCGCGGGAGGGCTATGCCAGAACCGAGAAGCGCATCGTGGAAGAACTGGATGCGCTGGGCAAGCCCTACATCATCCTGCTCAACAGCACCCACCCGGATGCCCCGGAGACGAAGCAGCTGGCCGAGGGCATGGCACGGGACTACGACCACACCGTGCTGCCGGTGAGCTGCGTGGATCTGGACGCGGCGGCGCTGGGCGGCATCCTGCGGCAGGTGCTGTACGAGTTCCCGGTGCAGGAGCTGGATTTTGCCCTGCCGCGCTGGGTCACGATGCTGGAAAACGGCCACTGGCTGCAGACGCAGGTGTACGATGCGGCCATGCAGCTGGCGGCAAAGGTCTCCCGCATGAAGGATGTACCCTCCGGAACAGACGCACCTGCGCTGGAATGTGACGCGGTGCAGCGCTCGGCCATCAGCGGCATCGACCTTGCAAACGGCAGTGTGCGCATCACGGTGGAGCTGAAGCCGGAAATTTTCTATCAGGTGCTGAGCGAGCAGACCGGCCTTGCCATTGGCGACGAAGCGGGCCTGATGCCCTGCATCATGGAGCTGGCAAAGGCCAAGCGGGAGTACGAGAAGGTGCGCAGTGCCCTTGAGCAGGTGGAAGCCACCGGCTATGGCATCGTGATGCCCACGGTCAGTGAGCTGAAACTGGAACAGCCCCAGATCGTGCGGCAGGGCACGAACTACGGCGTGCGGCTGGAAGCCTGCGCACCCTCCATCCAGATGATGAAGGCCACCATCCACACCGAGATCAGCCCCATCGTGGGCACCGAAAAGCAGAGCGAGGATCTTGCCCGCAGCCTGCTGGCCGGCTTTGAGGATGACCCGGAAAAGCTGTGGGAATCCAACATCTTTGGCAAGAGCCTGCACGAGCTGGTGAACGAAGGGCTGCAGAACAAGCTGCTGCACATGCCGCAGGAGGCCCGCACCCGCCTGCAGGAAACGCTGGAACGGGTCATCAATGAGGGCTGCACCGGGCTGATCTGCATTCTGATCTGACCGCTACAAAACAGAAGAGGGAAGCGCCGCGCGGGTGCCTCCCTCTTTATTTGTTCACTTTTCTTCTTCGGTCAGCTTATTGATGAGCATTTGGTAGATCTCGTTGCCCTTGAGGATGAACTGCTTTTTTACCAGCTCGGCGGTCAGCCGGTCCGGTGTGCCGAGATCCAGACAGAACAGCTCACTGTCCAGCCCTTTCACCGTGCAGCGGATGGTGCAGTGGCCGTCCTCTTTTTCGGTAATGCTGGCACTGTACTTGGCTTCCTTGCGTGCCCATGTCTGGCAGCGCAGCACAGCGGCCACAGCGCGCTCCCGCACACTGCGGGGCAGGTCGTAGGCAAGCTCCTGCGCCACCTTGCGGCCCTTCTCGGTGATGGTGTAGCTGCCCTTTGTCAGGGTGACGAGCTGCTGCCTGGTGATATCGTCCAGACACGAGCCGATCTCGAAATAGTTCACCAGCGCTTCTTCCATCAGGGCGTTTTCGATCTCCTGCCGGGCAATGGGTCCGGCATTTTTGACCAGATAGCACAGCAGCAGCCGGATCTCGGTGCTGCTGGTCAACCCGCCGGGACGTACACCGGCAGTAAAAGCATCATTGGCGGCCATCGTTCCATACATCCCCCTTGCATTCCTTTTCTTTTATAGTATAAAGGCTTTCACGCCGGATTGCAAGCCGCAGCGGCAAAATCTGTCTCAATGCGCTTGGGGCTTTCCGGCGTGGAGTACACCCAGTGGTCCAGATGGCCCTCGGTGATGAAATACTTCAGCTCGAACCGGTGGCGCTGGCTCAGGGCGTGGTTCACGATCACCAGCTTGATCTTCATTTTTTCCGGCAGGATGTTCTTGATGTAGACGCTCACCGCCTGCCCGGGCACAAGGTCGGTGCAGCTCTCGGCAAGGCCCGCGAGGTTGGGCGCGATCTCGATAAAGGTGCCGTATTCCTCCACGCTGCGCACGATGCCCACCACGGTCTCACCCACGGTGAACCCGGCCGCATTTTCCTCCCATGTGCCCAGCAGTTCCCGGATGGTCAGCACAAAGCGGCCCTGTACATCCCGGTTCTTGACGGCGCACAAGATCTGCTGGCCCACGCTCACCCGGTCGGCGGGGGAGGAGATGCGGCTCACCGACATGCAGTCGATGGGCAGCAGGGCACTGATGCCGCAGCCCACATCACAGAACGCGCCAAACGGCTCGATATGGGTCACGGTGCAGGGCAGGATATCGCCGGGCTGCAGAGTGTCCAGATAGTCGGCCTTGCACATCTGCTGCGCCAGCGCGCGGGAGAGCCGGTAGAAGGGCTGACCGTTCTCGTCGGTGTCCAGCGCCTCGATCACAAAGCAGGTGGGGCGGCCCACCCTCGTCAGCACCGCAATGTCCCGCACGGTGCCGTTTGCGGCACCATCGGCGCACTGGGCAAAGGTTTTTGGATTAACATTTTAAGGTAGATAGCTATCAATAAGATATTATGGAAAGTTTTAGTGAATATATAAAAGGTTTTGCTTCAGGAGTAAAAAGCTTGCTGATAGGTATGCGTACCTCTATGAAGGTATTCTGTCAGCCTAAAGTGACCGAGCAATATCCAGAAAACCGTCATACGACGTTGCACATTCCCGAACGTCATCGTGCTCAGCTTGTTATGACACACGACGATGAGAATCATCATCACTGCATTGCCTGTGGACTCTGCCAGATGGCCTGTCCAAATGGCACGATTAAAGTCATTTCAGAAATGCGTGAAGATGAGGAAGGAAAAAAGAAAAAGGTTTTAGTGAAATATGAATACAACCTGGGATCGTGCATGTTTTGCGAGTTATGTGTAAACGCATGTCCGCATGGAGCCATCAAGTTCAGCAACGATTTCGAAAATGCTGTATTCGAAAAAGAAAAGCTCCTGCTCACACTAAACCATGAAGGTTCAACACTTGCTAAATAAAAAGGAGAGAATATGGAAATAACACTTCAAGAAATCGTATTCTATGTCGTTGCAGCAGCAATTGCAGTATTTTCCGTACTGGCTGTAACAACAGGAAAAATTTTACGCGCCGCTACCTACCTGCTTTTCGTCCTTTTTGGTACAGGAGCTATTTACGGTGTATTGGGATATACCTTCTTAGGGGCTGTACAGTTAATGGTATATGCCGGAGGTATTGTTGTATTATATGTATTCTCTATCTTGCTGACTCAGTCGGACAAGAATATGAAATATCCGATAAACCGTGGCAAGCTTATCAGTGTATTGCTGACAACGCTTATCGGCGCCGCACTGGTATTATTTTTAATCTTTACAAATGGCTTCGCCCTTAACATCATTCCACAAGGTGTAGAATTACCCGCCCGTGAAATTGGTCTGGCGTTAATCGGAACAGAAAAATATCAGTTTGTTCTACCGTTTGAAGTAGTCAGCATCTTATTGCTGGCATGTATGATTGGTGCCATTCTGATAGCAAGAAAACAAAAATAAAAATTACGACTATGGAATTAGATGTACACGTAATACACTATCTGGTCATCAGTACCATTATGATGTTCTGCGGAATCTACGGATTCTTTACCCGCAAGAACCTGCTTGCCTTGCTCATCTCGGTAGAGCTTATGCTGAACGCAACAAACATCAATTTTGCAGTATTCAATCGTTATCTTTTCCCGGATCATCTGGAAGGTCATTTTTTCAGCTTGTTCGGAATTGCTATCGCTGCGGCAGAAACAGCTGTTGCTATTGCTATTATTATTAATGTATATCGCAATATCAAACAGGTTTTGACTGACGATATTACTGACATGAAAGGATAACTAAAAATATTTTGATTATGGAATATACAATTCTGATACTCGCATTGCCCATACTCAGTTTTCTTATTCTGGCTCTGACGGGTATGTACATGAAGCATCGCATAGCGGGCTTGATAGGCACACTGTCACTGGCAGGTGTTACTGTATTAAGCTATCTCACCGCTATCAATTACTTTACAGCTCCGCGCACTGCCGAAGGAGTATTCCCGACACTGACTCCATGGAATATCCAATGGCTTCCTTTTACGGAATCTCTCCACATTGATATGGGTATTTTACTGGACCCCATTTCCGTTATGATGCTGGTTGTCATCTCGACAGTCAGTCTGATGGTACATATCTATTCATTCGGATATATGAAAGGTGAAAAAGGCTTTCAACGTTACTACGCATTTCTTAGCCTGTTTACCATGTCCATGTTGGGGCTCGTAGTAGCAACTAATATTTTCCAGATGTATGTCTTTTGGGAACTGGTAGGTGTTTCTTCTTATCTACTTATCGGCTTTTATTACACCAAGAAAGAAGCGATTGCTGCCAGTAAAAAAGCATTTATTGTTACCCGTTTCGCTGATTTAGGCTTTCTGATCGGTATCTTGATTTACGGCTATTATGCCGAAACATTCTCGTTCACCCCCCAACTTCAGGTACTTGCAGTTGCCGGAAGTATGATACCATTGGCCTTGGGGCTAATGTTTATCGGTGGTGCCGGTAAAAGTGCGATGTTTCCATTGCACATCTGGTTACCGGATGCTATGGAAGGTCCTACTCCTGTCAGTGCATTAATCCATGCTGCTACCATGGTAGTAGCCGGTGTATATCTGGTAGCCCGTATGTTCCCGTTGTTTATAGGATATGCGCCCGAAGTGCTGCACTGGATAGCTTATATCGGTGCGTTCACTGCATTCTACGCCGCTAGTGTGGCGTGTGCACAAAGCGATATCAAACGTGTGCTCGCCTTCTCCACTATATCTCAAATTGGATTTATGATTGTTGCATTAGGCGTTTGTACTTCCATGAATCCTCATGAAGGAGGACTAGGCTACATGGCATCCATGTTCCACCTGTTCACACATGCCATGTTCAAGGCATTGCTGTTCTTAGGAGCCGGATGTATCATTCATGCCGTACACAGTAACGAGATGAGCGCCATGGGAGGACTTCATAAATTCATGCCCGTCACCCACTGGACATTCCTGATTGCTTGTCTGGCTATCTCGGGTATCTGGCCATTCTCAGGTTTTTTCTCTAAAGACGAAATTCTGACTGCCTGCTTCCAATTCAGTCCTGTTATGGGATGGATAATGACAGGCATTGCCGCCATGACAGCATTTTATATGTTCCGCCTTTATTATTGTATTTTCTGGAATGGAGAATGGAAAGGACACTCCCACGAATCCGGACCTGATGCACATACTCCGCATGAGGCTCCACTTACCATGACATTCCCGCTGATGTTTTTAGCCGCTATCACCTGTATTGCCGGATTCATACCTTTCGGCAATCTGATCAGTAGTAACGGAGAAGCCTATACCATTCATCTGGATATGCAGATAGCTGCTACAAGTATCATTATTGCTATAGCATCCATCACTTTAGCTACATGGATGTATGCAGGTAAGAGACAACCCGTAGCCAACTATCTGGCGCGCACATTCCCACGTTTGCACACAGCAGCTTACCACCGTTTCTATATGGATGAGATATGGTTGTTCGTAACCAAGAAAATCATCTTCCGGTGCATCAGTACTCCGATAGCCTGGTGGGACCGGCACGTTATCGATCAATTCTTTAACTTCACTGCGTGGAGTACTCATGCTACCGCCGATGAAATACGCGACATGCAAAGTGGAAACGTACAGCAGTACAGTATTTGGTTCCTTGCAGGTGCATTGATATTGACGCTGATACTATTAATTTAATGAATAATAAAAAATCCGCCGCATGGCCATTTTTTAATTTTTAATTTAAAAAGATGAACATACTAAGTTTTTTCATTATAGTTCCCTTGTTGATGCTCGCGAGCCTTTGGGCTTCGCGCAGCGTCAATCAAGTTCGCGGAGTGATGGTTGTCGGATCTTCCATATTATTGGCATTATCCGTTTACCTCACCATTGATTATATCGAACTACGCCAAGCCGGTGCTACAGGAGAGATGCTGTTTACAGCCAGCACAGTTTGGTATGCACCGCTCCATATATGCTACTCAGTAGGAGTAGACGGTATATCAGTAGCAATGTTGCTGCTTAGTTCCATTATTGTATTCACCGGTACTTTTGCATCGTGGAAGTTACAACCATTGACAAAAGAATATTTCATGTGGTTCACTCTATTGAGTGTAGGGGTATTCGGATTCTTCGTTTCAACAGACCTGTTCACCATGTTCATGTTTTATGAAGTAGCCTTAATTCCAATGTATCTGCTCATCGGTGTATGGGGAAGCGGACGTAAAGAATACGCCGCCATGAAACTTACATTAATGTTAATGGGTGGTTCTGCATTTCTACTGATCGGAATTCTCGGTATTTTTTATGGTGCAGGCGGTGAAACTATGAACTTGCTGGAAATCGCCAAACTGCATATACCTCATGAAATGCAACGCATCTTCTTCCCGCTTATCTTCTTGGGGTTCGGAGTCTTAGGAGCTTTGTTCCCTTTCCATACATGGAGTCCCGATGGTCATGCTTCTGCACCGACTGCTGTTTCTATGCTTCACGCTGGAGTATTGATGAAACTAGGAGGTTACGGATGCTTCCGTGTTGCTATGTACCTGATGCCTGAAGGTGCAGCCATGTGGGGAGATGTATTCCTGATATTGACCACTATTTCTGTAGTTTACGGTGCATTCAGTGCTGTGGTACAAACCGACTTAAAATATATCAATGCCTATTCCTCCGTATCCCACTGCGGATTAGTGCTCTTTGCCCTGCTGATGATGACACGCACCAGTTGTACGGGTGCTATTCTCCAAATGTTGAGTCACGGATTAATGACCGCTTTGTTCTTCGCCCTTATTGGTATGATATACGGACGTACCCACACCCGTGATGTCCGATTAATGGGAGGTTTGATGAAGATTATGCCTTTTCTGGCTGTAGGTTATGTTATTGCCGGTCTTGCTAACTTGGGACTTCCGGGACTAAGTGGTTTTGTTGCTGAAATGACGGTCTTTGTAGGTTCTTTCCAAAATGATGATACATTCCATCGCGTATGTACCCTAGTGGCAACAACAAGTATCGTCATTACCGCAGTCTATATCCTGCGTGTAGTAGGTAAAATTCTTTATGGCAAAGTTTTGAATCCCGAACATCTGAAACTCACAGACGCAACCTGGGATGAACGAGTAGCCGTTATCTGCCTCATCGCCTGTGTAGCAGGTTTAGGAATGGCTCCATTCTGGATAAGCGATCTGATCAGTAACAGTGTAGAACCAATCATAAGTCAATTATTAAATTAAAATTTGAGAATTAAAAATTAAAAAATAGCAATGATGGACATAACAGCAATACTCCATATGCATGCCGAACTGAGTCTGACAGCCGTTTTTATTCTGATGTTTCTGTTAGATTTATTTTTACCGGCTCCACAACGTCACTGGTTACGCCCCATGGCATGTATCCTGCTGACCATTCAACTCTTAGCAAACCTATGGCCGGAAGAGGTGACTTTATTTGGCGGCATGTATCACTCAACCCCTATGGCGTCTGTTCTGAAAAGCATCCTGACCATAGGTACCATACTGGTGTTTCTGCAAGCAGACACTTGGCTAAAACGTGAAGACACCCGTCATAAACAAGGCGAATTCTACATCCTTACCCTCAGTACCTTGCTGGGTATGTATTTCATGGTAAGCGCAGGGCACTTCCTGCTATTCTTCCTTGGATTGGAATTGGCAACCGTTCCTATGGCTTGTCTCGTAGCTTTCGATAAATATAAAGGGCATAGTGCCGAAGCCGGAGCTAAATTCATTCTTTCGGCTTTATTCTCCAGCGGTATTTTCCTCTATGGCATTTCTATGATTTATGGGACAGCAGGTACTTTATATTTTGAAGATATCCCTGCCGGACTGACAGGAACTCCATTACAAGTTCTTGCACTAGTATTTTTCTTCTCCGGACTGGCCTTCAAATTAAGCTTGGTACCTTTTCATCTGTGGACAGCAGATACTTATCAAGGTGCACCGACTACAGTAAGCGCCTACCTATCCGTTATTTCAAAAGGCGCAGCTGCTTTTGCTTTAATGATTATTTTAATGAAAGTATTCGGACCAATGACTGAACAATGGAGTGAAATACTATGTATTATCATTGTAGCCACCATCACTATAGCCAATCTGTTCGCCATCCGCCAAAACAACCTGAAACGCTTTATGGCCTTCAGCAGTATTTCACAAGCCGGTTACATAATGTTGGCTGTACTGGCTGGAACTCCGCAGGGCATGGCATCCCTAGTATATTATATAGTAGTATACATTGCCGCCAATCTCGCCGTATTCGGTGTCATCAATACCATTGAGCAACATACCCACGGTAAAATAGAGCGCGAAGATTATAACGGACTTTATAAGACCAACCCCAAACTAACTATGGTCATGACACTTGCTCTTTTCTCATTGGCAGGTATCCCGCCATTTGCCGGATTCTTCAGTAAGTTCTTTGTATTCATGGCAGCATTCCATAGCGGATATTATCTTATTGTATTTATCGCATTGGTCAATACAATCATTTCATTGTATTATTACTTATTGATTGTAAAAGCCATGTTCATCACACCTAATGAAGACCCTATCGGCAATTTTCGTACAGCAACTCCGATGCGCATCAGTCTGTTGGTATGTGTAGCCGGCATATTCGTTTTAGGAATTATAAGTGGGGTATATCAACTATTAAGTGATACAGCAATACTATAAAAGTTCAGTTACAAAAAGAAGAATAATAACTGAAATGATTATTGTATTTCTATGATCAATATTCTTTTACTTTGGAAGCAGAATCAATCTGTTTTCAAAGTAAAAGAATACCTTAAAGTTTCTCTTCAACAAATTTATCATTATCTTCGTAGCAAATTATAAAAAAATAAGTACTATGAAGAAAGTCCTCTATATTACAATACTCGCTTGCTCTACTTTATGGGGATCTTGCACAGAGAAAAATAAACAATCCGCCAGAACAGATTCCTTTATAGAAAAAAATGTAGCATTTGCACGTGCACAAATCGGGAATGAAATACAAATTATAGAAAAATCAGAGAAATTTATAAACCCTGTGACACTGAAAACTGACAGTACCATTTATTATTGTGACTACGCCGACTGGCGAAGTGGTTTTTTCCCTGGGTCAGTGTGGTATCTATATGAGTTAAGTGGCGACACTACTCTCTTATCATTAGCTGATAAATACACTTCGGCCATAGAAGAAGCCAAAAAACTGACTTGGCACCATGATGTAGGTTTCATGATAAATTGTAGTTTCGGCAATGGATGGCGAACAACTAAAGTACCCAAATACAAAGAAGTCATGATAGAAGCTGCACGTTCATTAGCTACTCGTTTCCGTGAAAAGCCGGGAATTATCCAATCATGGGATGTGACCCGCGGCTGGCAATCGGAACGCGGTTGGGAATGTCCGGTCATAATAGATAATATGATGAATTTAGAGTTACTATTTGAAGCAACTAAATTATCTGGTGATTCCACCTTTTATCATATAGCAGTGAACCATGCAGACCGCACTTTGAAAGAGCATTTCCGTACAAACGGAAGTTGTTATCATGTAATAGATTATAGTTTGGCAGACGGCATGGTACGGCATAGACAAACAGCCCAAGGATATGCAGACGAATCGACTTGGAGTCGTGGACAAGCATGGGCGATTTATGGTTACACTGTGTGTTACCGGGAAACTCATGATAAAAAGTATCTGAATCAGGCATTGAAGACTTTCCAATTTATGAAAACACATCCCCGGCTTCCCAAAGACTTGATTCCTTATTGGGATATGGATGCTCCCAATATTCCCAATGAACCACGAGACGCTTCAAGTGCTTCTTGTATAGCTTCTGCACTTTATGAAATTAGTACAATGGATGTGCCTGATGCAAACAGTTATAAGAACTATGCAGACAGTATTATGGCCTCTCTAGCCTCACCAAACTATCTGGCATCTCTTGGAAAAAATGGTAACTTTTTATTAATGCATTCAGTGGGCAGTATTCCTCATGGCACAGAAATAGATGTACCTTTAAATTATGCAGACTATTATTTTCTGGAAGCATTGAAACGAAAGCGTGACATTGAAGAAGGCACACACTAAGTTATACAGACAAACACAGAAATATTTCCTCCCGTTCTTCGGGAGGAATGCCACAGCCGGTATCGGTTACTTCAATTCGTAACTTACTTTGTGCCTTATCCAACTTTATTTTAAGAGTTACAGATCCAGAATCTGTAAATTTATTAGTATTATCAAACAGGCTCTCTATCACTAGCGACAAATGCAATTCATTGGTGGAGATAAACATTTCCCCTTTTGGTAATTTCACCAATACAAGTACCATAAAAAGTCTAATTACTAAAAAACTCCTGTTCTTAGTTTCCAAACGGTAATTTTCATAGTTCAATTGATCTACTCCATACTTTACAGGTAGTTCACTAAATTATTTTTTCAGACTAGAAGAATTAATGGAATCCTGCGCTTGTATATCTTATAATATTCAGAAGACTATCTTTGGTAGTAGAAATACTACCTCCTATCACGACAAGAATTCCCCAACAGATATCAATATATACAAGTGATGTATTTCATAATACCAGATTATTAAGGTACGAATATACAAATAATATAAAAATGTAGCAGCAGTTATTCCTCTATTATTAGAATTTACACAATAATGGGCAATTAATCCACTTATTTTCTAATTATATGCTTTAATATTGCATCGTAGATATTTTTTGGTAACTATGAAATTATTAATTATTAAACATCAAAGATATGGTAAAAAAGTTAGTTAGTGTACTTTGTATATGTGCATATTTTGGACTTGCTCATGCACAAATACCACAAGAGATTTGGAAAGAAAGTGAGCAAATAGAAAAACAAATCAAAAAGACTTCTTTTCCCGATCGTGTGTACAACATTAAAGATTTCGGTGCCAAAGAAGGAAATAATGGTGAAATACTCTGCCATGAAGCAATCAATCTAGCTATCCTCACATGCAGCCAGACAGGTGGAGGAACTGTATTAGTTCCACCCGGAGAATTTCTAACAGGTCCTATCACACTGAAAAGTAATGTAAATCTGCATTTGGAAGAAGGTGCCTATCTAAAATTTTCTTCAGAGAAATATCTATATACTCCAACCGTACTCACTCGCTGGGAAGGAGTAGACTGTTACAATTTGCATCCATTAATTTATGCTTATGGTGAAAGCAACATAGGCATTACCGGTAAAGGTATTATAGACGGACAGGCCAGTAATGATAACTGGTGGAGTATGTGTGGTGCTCCACACTATGGCTGGAAGGAAGGGATGACAGCTCAAAAAAATGGCGGCAGAGACAAATTACTGATGTACGCCGAAACATTTGCCCCGATAGATAAGCGCCAAATGACTTTTGAAGACGGTTTACGTCCCCAACTTATCAATCTATATCGTTGCAACACTATTTTAATAGAAAATGTAACATTGAAAAATTCTCCGTTTTGGGTTATCCATCCTTTATTTTGTGAAAGTCTGACAGTGCGTGGGGTTAAAGTTTCCAGTCACGGTCCCAATAGCGATGGCTGCGATCCGGAATCAAGTAAGAACGTATTAATTGAAAACTGTATATTCGATACTGGAGACGACTGCATTGCCATTAAAAGCGGACGGAATGCTGACGGACGGAAATGGAATGTACCAAGTGAAAATATCATTGTACGCAATTGCGAAATGAAAGACGGACACGGTGGTGTAGTTGTAGGCAGTGAGATTTCGGGAGGATATAAGAACCTGTTTGTTGAAAACTGCAAAATGGACAGCCCGAACCTGGAACGTGTCATCCGCATCAAAACCAACAACTGCCGTGGTGGTGTCATTGAAAATATTTATGTGCGTAATGTAGAAGTAGGTGAATGTCGCGAAGCCGTTTTGAAAATCAACCTGCAATATGAAAACCGTGAAAAATGTGACAGAAGTTTCCCACCTGTAGTACGCCATGTATATCTGGATAATGTTACCAGTGAAAAAAGTAAGTACGGAGTCTTGATTACCGGATATGATGACCGTGTCAATATTGAAGACATCCATGTAACAAACAGCCGTTTCAATAATGTAGAGAAAAAGGGAAATTTAATTACGGGAGCTAAGGATGTAGTACTGAAAGAACTGTATATCAATGGAAATAAGGTAAGAAAATAAGATAAAAAATCTTTGGTATAATGAGATGCCATCATACCAAAGATTATATCCTCTTTTGAGAACCTATTCCAGACACTCATCAAGTTCACGTATCAACTCTTCTTTATCAAGATGTCGCCCGATAAAAACTATTTTCTGCATACGATCTCCATATTTATCATCCCAATCCCGCAATAAACCCGGCTCCTGACGCATTACCTCTATCAGTTCTTCTTCAGGTGCCGTAGCATACCATAAACCGGCTTCCTTCAACTTTTTCTGCACACCGGCCTGTTCAAAAAGAAAAGACATATCACGATTATTGCTGAAATAACAGACTCCTTTTGCTCGAATAATATTACGACTCCACTGGGTGGATACAAAACGATCAAATTTATGGATATCAAAAGCCGGACGACGATAATACACAAAAGTACTGATGCCATATTCATCCACTTCACTACCTTCATGATGATGATGGTGTGCATGCTCCTCATCGTGATGATGATGCTCATGCTCCTCCGCTTCTTTTTTCTGCTCTTCCGTAAGGGCACTCTCTATTCCACGTATCCAACCGGCAGAAGTGGCAGTACGTTCAAAGTCAAATGCTTCAGTATAGATTATCTTATCCAAATCTGCATCAGCATAATCACATTCTATTATTTCAGCTGCAGGTTGCAATGTACGGATAATCTGTTTGATACGTTCCAATTCGTCACGTTTCACTTCCGAGGCCTTATTCAACAATACAACATTACAAAATTCAATCTGTTGGATAATCAAATTTTCAATATCCTCTTCGTCAATACCCTTACAGGTCAAATCGTTGCCACAAGAAAACTCACTTTGCAGACGCAAGGCATCTACCACAGTCACAATACAATCCAAACGACATCCCCCGTACGTATTCCCCATACTTGAAATAGAACAAATAGTCTGTGCGATAGGAGCTGGTTCACAAACCCCACTTGCCTCAATCACAATGTAATCAAAACGCTCCTGCTTCATAATATCATCTATCTGCTCCACCAAATCCATCTTCAAAGTACAACAGATACAACCGTTCTGAAGTGCTACCAAGCTTTCGTCTTTCTTTCCTACAATCCCCCCCCGCTGTATGAGGTCGGCATCAATATTCACCTCACCGATATCATTGACAATAACCGCAAACTTAATACCACGTTTATTAGAAAGAATATGGTTCACTAATGTCGTTTTTCCACTGCCCAGATAACCGGTCAAAAGCAGTATAGGAATTTCTTTTACTCTCATATAAAATTCAATATTACTTTCACAAAGGTATAGAATGATTAATTTCCAAACAATAGAAAACATCTTTTTATACCTTATAAACAAAAAAGACTCTTTACATACCCCCAGTTAGAATCCATTAAAATTCAATTCGCAGTGCAACATTTTTCAAAAAATGCTTTAAATATTCCAAGAGTATAACTATATTTCGCAAAACAAATTTATAATAACAATGAGAAACAAATTAGCACAAAAAATCAAATTAGGCGCAGCCTTGTTATTGATGGCGGGAACTTCAGCCTTCGCACAAACCTCCAATCAAATTTATACACCTACTCCTGAAAATATAAAAGCACGGCAGGAATTTCAAGATAATAAATTCGGTATATTCCTTCATTGGGGCATTTACAGTATGACCGCCCAAGGAGAATGGTATATGAACACTCACAACATCAACCGTAATGAATACGCCAAACTGGCATCCGGATTCTATCCTTCGCGCTTCGATGCTGCCGAATGGGTTTCCGCCATCAAAACCTCCGGAGCCAAATATATCTGTATTACCAGTAGACACCATGACAGTTTCTCAATGTTTGATACAAAAGAATCCGATTTTAATATCGTAGATGCCACCCCTTTCAAACGAGACATACTAAAAGAACTGGCAGAAGAATGTCAAAAACAAGGCATCAAACTCCATTTTTATTATTCGCATTTGGATTGGTTTCGTGACGACTATCCGGAAGGAAACACCGGACATGGAACAGGACGTCCCAAAGGACATGGAAACTGGGCAAGTTACTACAAGTTTATGAATAAACAGCTGACCGAACTTTTGACTAACTATGGTCCTGTCGGTGCCATTTGGTTTGATGGTATTTGGGATCAACCTACCAACTTCAATTGGCAACTGGAAGAACAATACGCATTAATTCATAAACTGCAACCATCCTGTCTAATAGGTAACAATCATCACCGAACTCCTTATGCAGGAGAAGATTTCCAAATGTTCGAACGTGATTTGCCCGGTGAAAACAAAGCCGGTTTTTCAGCAGGACAAGGAATAAGTGAACTCCCTTTAGAAACTTGTGAAACAATGAACGGAATGTGGGGCTACAGAATTGAAGACCAAAATTACAAATCCCCTAAAGAATTGATACACTATTTGGTTAAGGCAGCTGGAAAAAATGCAAATTTGCTAATGAATATTGGACCTCAGCCCAACGGAGAATTACCAGCTACAGCTGTAGAACATCTAAAACAGGTGGGTAAATGGATGAATCAATATGGAGAAACGATTTATGGAACCCGTGGTGGTGATGTAGTTCCTCATACATGGGGGGTATCAACTCGCAAAGGTGACCGTTTATTCATCCATATACTAGATTTGCAGGATGATGCACTTTATATACCTCTGAAGGCAAAAGTAAAGAAAGCAATACAGTTCATTTCCAAAACTCCACTTTCTTTCAAACAGGAGAAAGACGGCATATTTATAAAACTGCCTCAAGTACCTGATGACATAGATTATGTAATAGAATTAGTCATTAAACAATAAAATAGCATTCATCTTTAAACAAGTGTCTTTACGTGAAAAACAAGAATATCTTTAGAAAAAGAGAGAAAATGTATTCTACACAAATCAGAAAAGAAACATGAGTAAGCTACATACATTACTCTTCTAAAAAAGAATTCGTCCTTGGATTATGAAAACCCAAGGACGAATCACTCTTAGTTTGTGGAGCTGGAGGGAGTCGAACCCTCGTCCAAACGAGGAAGCCATACGCTTTCTACATGCTTATCTTCGCCTAAATTTTCGAGTATAAGCAGGACCGAAGCCACCAACTTATACCTTATCCTCTAAATTTTCGTAAGAGACACGAGGCGGATCTCTAACTATTCCCGATTTTACTGCACCACTTGATCAAACGCTTCGGAACAAGAGCTTTTGAGTGATGTCTCGTTTCCACCACTTTGGCAGAAATAAAGCTAATCTACTATGATTCGATTAAGCAGCAAGAGCATAATTTTCGTTGCCAGATAAAATTTTGAAAACTGGGATTATAGTGCCAATCAACCACGCACTGCATGCTTACATACCACTTAGCCACGCTGTCAAATCCAGTCAACCCCGTACTGGTAACTCATAAAGAGATTACAAATATACACACACTTCTGTTAATATCCAATTATTTATTCATTTATTTATAGCATTTTAATGAGAACAATGTATCTTTGAAAATAATTTTTCTAATCCTAACAGATCAGACAATATGAACAAAAAATTAATGGTATTGTGTATGAGCAGTATGATACTGGGAGGCTGTATACCCTCTCCCAAGAAACAAACGGAAGCAATTACAGTTGAAGAAAATCCGAATATGATGTATATGTTGGTAGGCAGTTATGCAACTCCGGAGGAAGAAGGTATCAAGGTTTATAACTTTGATGAACAAAATGGCAACTCACAATATATCAGCGGAATAAAAGGAATATCCAACCCATCTTTCCTCATTCCTTCGGCTGATGGAGAAAGAATATATGCCGTAGGGGAGGATTCCGGAAAAAGTTCTACCGCCAATGCCATCAAATTCGATAAAGAACAAAAGAAACTAACTTTGCTTAATTCTCAACCCACTGACGGCGGTGCACCTTGTTATATAACTCTCAGCCCGTCGGAAAAATTTGTCCTGACAGCAAATTATATGGGAGGTAGCATTACCGTTTTCCCACTAGATAAAGACGGCAAATTAAAATCCGAAACACACCTTATTTCCTTTACAGGAAATAGTCTTGACAAAGAGAGACAAACACAGCCACATTTACATTGTATAGAATTCACTCCAGACCATAAATATCTACTTGCCAGTGATTTAGGAACAGACCAGATTCATGTATTTCCTGTTAGTGAGAATGTAACTGATGGTGTATCCCATTCCTTGCTGAATGAATCCGAAGAATTTAATATAAAAGTAGAATCAGGATCAGGACCACGCCACATTTGTTTCCATCCGAACCAAAAATTCGCTTATCTGATTAATGAAATCTCAGGAAAAGTTATAGCTTTCTCTTACGACAAAGGAAAATTAAACGCCATACAATATATAGAAGCTGACACAGTGGGTGCCAAAGGTAGCGGAGATATTCACATTTCACCTGATGGAAAATTTCTATATGCATCCAACCGCTTAAAAGCAGACGGTATCGCTATTTTCTCCATAAATCAGGAAGAAGGAACATTAACAAAGACAGGTTATCAGCTGACTGGCATCCATCCACGTAATTTTATTATCAGCCGGAACGGACGATACCTGTTAGTGGCCTGCAGAGACAGCAACTCCATACAAGTATTTGAAAGAGATTCCCAAACAGGACTACTGAAAGACACAGGCAAAACAATAAAAACCAATAAACCTGTATGCCTGAAGTTTACCTTTTAAACAGGAAACATTGTTTTTAATAAAATAAACTGCTGCTTTCGTTGTATGTATTGGAAACAGCAGTTTATTTTATCAAAAACAAAACGAATCTTTATACATAAGTTTCCAAGAACTTAACATGACCTTCCACAGTCACTTTCACCTCTTTTGTTGTAGCAGGGAAAAGGATAGATTCACCGGCTTGCAATTCCAATGAGTTACCATCCCCATCAGTTACCGTACATGTACCTTCCATGCAAATATAAATTACAAACGAATCAAGTTCACTATAATCTATCGTCATATTTTCAGTCAAATCATAAACAGAAGTAGTGAAATACGGACAGGTAACCAACTCGACAGATTCATTCTGTTTCGGAGTATAATGAGTACGATAATCCTCTTCTACAGAATAATCTATGGCATCTTTTGACAATTCTGTATGCAACTCACGAGTATTGCCATTTTTATCCTTACGATTGAAATCATAAATTCGATAAGTCACATTCGAGGTCTGCTGAATCTCAGCAATAAAGCATCCGGCTCCAATACTATGGATACGTCCTGCAGGCAAGAAAAACACATCACCCGGTTGTACGGCATAATCAGCCAATGCATCACAAATAGTATTATCAGCAATCATTGCAGCATATTCATCGGGAGTAATTTTTTTACTTAATCCCGAACGCAGATGTGCTTTCCCCCCGGCATTGTCAATAACATACCACATTTCGGTCTTGCCCATCGAATTATGACGCTTCTTTGCCAGTTCATCATCCGGATGCACTTGTATAGAGAGGTCGTCACAAGCATCAATGAATTTGATCAACAAGGGAAAATTATCGCCAAAACGCTGATAATTACTTTCTCCTACCAAAGAACCTTTATATTCTTTTACCAACTGGCTCAAATTTTTGCCGGCTTCAGTTCCATTAGCAACAACAGACTCATCGCCCGGGACATTAGAAATTTCCCAACTTTCGCCAACCTGAGGCTGTTCAATATTCAGATGTTTGAACGGAATAATCTTTTCTCCACCCCAAATGGTGGATTTCAGAATAGGGTTAAATTTAAATGGATACATAGGTGTATTAATTAATAGTTTCTAGGTTTGGATACAAAAATAAGGGAATTCTATGACTTTACCGCATAGAATCCCCTAAAATTAACAGCTATGTGTGTATATTCAAAGGTGTATTAGTAGTCTGTATTATTAGGATCGAAATTAGTCCAGCCATCCAACCAATTATCATCTGTTCCAAACGCTCCGATATATTCTACTGTCTCAAAACCGCTGCTCAACAGTGCGTCATTAAATGAAGCGGCTGTCAACACAGGGCTATCTGCATCCGGCATATAATTAACACCGAAGCACCAAACAAATTATTATCCATATCCAGATATGTCTTATATAGTTCACTGTTCCTAACATAGCCAAAGTACGTCCGCTACTATCCACCCAGCGACGGCTGAAATTCATATTCAGGCTAAGATCTACCAAGGGCCTACGATCTTTAACGGTCTAGTCATTGTTTAACCCATTATTTAATAAATCATAGCCATTGTTCATCGGACTAAGCACAGCATTGATTCCACCCTTCAAGCTACAAAAGCCATTATCGAAACCTAGAAAATCTGTGCCACTTCCTTTATTATACAGAATTTTTTTTAAATAAGTCTGATCATTTAAACTAGTTCCAACCGAAATAGTAAACAAATTACTGCTAGGAACATCTTTGGTATTCACTAAAATAAAACCACCACTGAAATCAGCCGGATATTCCAGTGCAGGCGATTTCACTACCAACATATTATCCAACTGCGACGATGGAATAATATCGAAAGAGAAAGCACGCGCATCGGCTTCAGAACTAGGTACGGCACTATTATAAATCCACACATTATTATACCGTTGTGAAAACCCACGTACCATAACGAATTTCTCCTCAATCATACTGATACCCGGTACACGGCGAATCACTTCCGAAGCATCTTTATCTTGCGTCTTGGTAATCTGCTGGGCAGAAGCTCCCGTTTGCATAACCAAGCTGGTACGTTGTTGGGTAATAATAGCATTCTCCGTATTCTTTTTAGCATCCGCTACAACCACAACTTCTCCTAATTGTTGATGATCCTGTTCTAGTTCTACTTTTATTTCGAACATACCGTTTATTGTAACCTCAACAGTCTGTGTACAATAAGACACATAAGATATAATAAGCTTGTACGTTCCATTTCTTAATCCCGCAAGTTAGAAATTTACCATCCACATCAGTAATAGTTCCTGTATTTGTACCACTTAACTGTACAGCAGCACCAATAAGTGGCTCTTTAGTCGCTTCATCTGTTACAGTTCCTCTCAAAGCAGCCGCCTGTACGGTCAATACCAACATCAAGAGAATTATCATAAGGCTAATGCCTTTCATCTGAGCTTTCATCATACTTTTACCTTGTTATTTTTCCGATGGCAAAGATCAGATAAAAGCATTACATGTATAATACATCTGCATGATGCTCCTTTTGCGTATTTATTTCAATGACGTTTCATTGCATTTTGTTGAAAAAGCTCCTACCTTTACAAATAAATTGTAAAATAGAAAAAGAATATGAGAAGTTTTGCATCTGACAATAATTCAAGTGTACATCCCCGCATCATGGAAGCGTTAATGAAGGCCAATAACGGACATGCACTTGGCTATGGAGATGATCCATGGACAGAAGAAGCCGCCCACAAAGTGAAAGAACAATTTTCACGTCCATGTGAAGCACTGTTTGTTTTTAATGGCACAGGCAGTAATACTATGGCGCTGCAAATAATGACCCGTCCTTACCATATTATCTTCTGTGCCGACACAGCTCACATTGCTGTAGATGAATGTGGTGCCCCCAGTAAAGCAACTGGCTGTTTCATGCGCACAATTCCTACTCCGGATGGCAAACTGACTCCGGAATTACTAAAACCATTTATGGTTAACTTTGGTATAGAACACCATTCTCAGCCCGGAGCAATTTACCTAAGTCAATGTAGTGAATTGGGAACAATTTATAAACCAGAAGAAATATGCGCATTGACAGAATTTGCACACCGGCATGGACTGTTTGTGCATATGGACGGTGCCCGTATCTCTAATGCCGCGGCAGCATTGGGAATGAGTCTTGATGATATATCAGGAGCTTGCGGAGTTGACACATTGACTTTGGGAGGAACAAAGAACGGACTGATGGGAGCCGAATGTGTAGTGATTTTCAATCAGGATTTGATAAAGGAAGCACGTTATGCCAGAAAACAATCTTGCCAATTGGCCAGCAAAATGCGTTATATCTCTTGCCAGTTCACAGCCTTCCTTGAAGATAACCTATGGTTAACATGCGCACAACATGCCAACGCAATGGCGCAACGCTTGTACAAGAAACTTTCCACAATGCCTGATATAAAGTTTACCCAAACAGTGGAGAGCAACCAATTATTCTTCATCATGCCGCGTGAAAAAGAAGATAAGCTACAAGAATATTATCATTTCTACTTTTGGAACGAAACCATAGGAGAAATGAGACTTGTTACCTCTTTCGATACAACAGAAGAAGATGTCGACAAACTGATAGCTTGCATAAAGACTCTATAATCATCTCCCGGTTCTCTATCAGGGCAGGCCTTCAGACCTGCCTGTTCTATTTCCAGTCCCTATTCCAAGGCATAAGTACCCGGCGAGGGTTTCCGGAACCGCCCCTGCCGGAGAAAAGACATGGC
>OGYM01001015.1_pt1 | contig 21144 bp, 20 predicted proteins | sample 1576491 | NCBI WGS metagenome assembly OGYM01 (sample SAMEA3541515, study PRJEB24748) | human gut metagenome | biome: human gut; feature: human-associated habitat; material: faeces | place: China | collected 2012 | reverse complement strand
TTGTCAATGATGCTTCCGACTTTGCCGGGACAAACGGCTGCTATCTCTATCAGGGCCGGGATGTGCAGGAAAGAAAAAACAAGCACCTGAAAGATCAGATACTTGTTCTGGCTCCCAGCGAGGGGCTGGTATCGTCTGATACATGGCTGCGCTGCCGGAAGAAGCTCATGGCGAACAAGACGTTCCAAGGCGGGCGCAAGGCAAAGAACACATGGCTTGCCGGAAAGGTCAAGTGTGGCCGCTGCGGATACGCGCTTATGAGCGTCGGCAATCCTACAGGCGTTCAGTATCTCCGCTGCTCCAAGCGGGCCGACAGTAAAAGCTGTGACGGCTGCGGGACGCTCCGTACACGGGAATTTGAAAGGTTCCTGTACGGCGAGATGGTCAAGAAGCTGTCCGAGTTCCAGACGCTGACGGCAAAGCGGGAAACGGTCAATCCCAAATTGACCGCGCTGAACATGGAGCTTGCCCGCGTGGAGGACGAGATTGAAAAGCTGCTGAATACTCTGACCGGGGCTAATGCGGTGCTGCTGTCCTACGCCAACAGCAAAATCGAGGAGCTGGACACACGCCGCCAAGCCCTGACAAAAGAGATTGCGGCGCTGTCGGCGGAAACCATGTCCCCGGAGCAGATCGAGCGGTTGTCGGTCTACCTCAACCAATGGGAAGAAATTGACTTTGAGGACAGGCGGCAGGTTGCCGATAGCCTGATCTCACAGATCCGCGCAACCGACGAGCACGTTTCGATTGAGTGGAAAATTTGACTTTTACTTATCCATCGCACACAACAAAGGGCTGTGTGCCCTTGTCAAGCGATGTTAACCTGATCTATGATTAAGAAAATCAGCACTAGTAGTATGCCCCGCACCTTCGTAAATGCTTGTCTGGTTAGAAATTGTAGTATAATTATTGAAAAAACTAGTACGATGCAAAGCCAAACTATTGCATTAACTACGGCTAATTTTGTCCGCGTATAATCAAATTTTAAAAAGACTACGGCAAAAAATAGAAGCCATAAGAACTCGGATATAACAATGGATTTGCTGATTTTGCTCATATATGTACCTCCACATATACATGAAAAACCCTACAAAAAGCTCTATTTAATGAAATGGCTAAACTTATCCAACATGATTATATCATGCGGTCAGAGGTCTTTTCAACCAATGCTTTCATACAGATTTGCAACTTTTCTATGAACGCCGCTCTTTTTCGCCGCCTCGCTTGCCGCCCTGCGGCGTTCCTCGCTGTACGGTGCGGTCAGACGGAAACTTAACCGCCCTTTCTCAATCTCAAAGGTCAGCCCGCCTTGCTCATCATCGTCGGTCTGGCGGCAGCATTGCGGGTGCTTTGCCGCAAATGCCGTCAGCCGCTTTTTGAGATCGGTGTTGTGGGTCTGCACCTCGATCATGCGGCTATGCTCGTCAAAATAGATCACCGTTGTCTTTTGCTTCTTGGTAAGCCCTGTTCTCATAAAACCTCCTGATTTTCATAGATTTTTCCCAGCTCTTGAATTGGAAAAGGCTGCGATTTTTTGATGGAAACGCCCAAAACGATGCGGGGTACATTTCACTTTGTCCTACCGACTGATTTGCCACTTTTCCAGCTCTTGACTGCATTTTCATGGTGTTCTGTTCGTGTGGCTTTTCAGCCACTCCACCAGCTCATTTTTCATCACCAATTTGCGCCCGCCGATCCGTAAGGTTGGAAAATCCGGGCTGCTCAAAAGGTTATATGCCCCCGCTTTGGAAATCTGTAACGCTTCGGCAAGCTGCTTTGCGTCCATCACATCGGGCATGGCTTCAAACGGTTCTCTGCTCATAAAATCTCCTTTCCCGCATGAAAAAGCAGCAGCTACCATTTCGGTAACTGCTGCCGCTTCTGCGTCTGTTTACTTGTCCAAATACTTCTGATACTCCGCTGTCACATAGTCCTCATAGGCTTCCGCAATTTTGGCGATCCGCTTATGGACTGCGCTGGCAGTCTTGTAGCCAACTTTGTCTGCAATCTCCTGTTCAGTCAAGCCGTCCATGCGCAGCTTCAATATTTCCCGGTCTTTCTCGCTAATGCTCTGCTCGGCAAAGGCGGCAATCTGCATTTCAGAAATAACCTTCTGCTCAAACTCGCCCCGTGGATCGGCTACCTCGAAAATATCGCCGTCCTCGCTCTCCATCATTTCATCCAAAGAAATAGGCTTGCCGGAACGGTTGTGATGCCATTTCCGCATGAAATCGGTCTTAACAGTGCTGCTGGTAGTTTCGTAATCCTCCACGGTGCGGTTTTCCCAGATCGCGTCGATCATCGGCTGCCAGTTCTGTTCCGCAATTACCATGTCGGTGACATTACCGACCAGATTGCTGAACTGTTGATAGGTCAGCCACGGCACCTCCACGCCCTGCGGGATGTTATATAGGTTTTGAAAGCCAAGCCCGTGCTGCTCAAACTTCATTCGGATATAGGGAATGATGCTGTACGACAGCCGCCACAATGGGAAGTATCCTGCATACTGATTCCAGTTGCCGGGAATGTCACGATAATTGCCCTTACGGTCTTGCACTTGAAAGAACTGCCATGCGCACCATGCGTAGCAGTCCCACACAAGCAGCTTGAACATATCGTCACATACGATGTGGTCATATTTGTCCGTCCGCAAGACCTCATACGGGCAGCGTGGCAACTCATAGGCGGGCTTCCACTTCTCCGCAAGCTCTCGCGGCAAGCTGTAAAACAGCGTCAGCCATGATTTGCCACTGTCCTGTGGTATCTCGATAATTTCACTGGGTAGCACCACAAGAAAACCTTTTGGGCCTGTCTGCTTGTCCATCAGCGTCACCTCCAATCACTTCTGTATTCAGCCCTCTACTATATATGGCATGAGAAGGGCTGAATTGTTCCAATGCTTCCAAACTTTTTTGAGATTTTTTGAAAAAATCTCGGAATGGATGGGATAGGATTGATTTAAGGCAATTATACCTGAAAGCTGTGAATAAATCTATTGCTTTTCGTGACAGCAAAAAAATAACGGGTATCCGGCTCTCACCAGATACCCGTTATTCCGTTGCCAATCCCGCCTGACAGATGCTCATTTCGTAATTTCGGTCTAAACCTGTTTTACGAACACCCGTCTAATTCCGGCGCTTCGTTTTATGTTTTCCTGTTTCAGTCCATATATTTCCCTGCGAAGAAATCCTCCGGCAGACAGTTCGCGAACGCGGTATACAGCGCGGCGGGGCCAAGCTTGTAGGCCTCCGGCTCGCAGCACATAACGCGGCTGACCGGAATGCCCTTCGAGAGCGAGAGGCGTATGGTCGTGCCAACGTTCTCGCGGCTCTCGATATGCAGGCTGCCATTGTGTTTCTCCGCGACGGCGCGCACAAGCTCCAACCCAAGACCGGCGCCGTGGCTGAGATTTATCAGCTCCGGACTGCGCTCCACATCCCTGAACAGGGCGTTCATCGCGGCCTGCGGCATACCGCAGCCGTCGTCGGCGATGGAGAGGATGACGCTGTCGTTCCGGTCGAGAAGGCTTATGCTTATCCGCGTTAGCCCCGAGGCATGCTCGATGCAGTTTGAGATCACGTTGGTCACGGCCTGCTGCAAAAGCTCGCGGTCGGCGGAGATCTCAATATGTTCGGGCAGATTCAGGCTGAAATCGATCTCGCCGAACAGCTCGCGCGTCTCGTCCGCAATGTTCGCGCACAGACCGGAGATGTCAAGCGCGACGGGCTGGAACGGGCAGCTGCCGTATGCGAGGCTGTGCAGCGTCGAAATATTCCCGAACATGTGGGAAAAGACGTAGTACGAACGCGTGGCGCTGATGAAACATTTCAGCAGATCGTCGTCTCCGAGCTGCTCGGCGCGGCTGCGGCCGATGCTGCACGCGAGGTTTATGCTCATCAGCGTGCTGCGCGCGGCGCCGAGGAACGCGTCGTTCAGCACGGGCTTGCGGGTGCTTGTCGGCGTGATGAATACTAGCTGCCCTTCGCCCATCGGGGCGACCCGAATGGCGTACCGCGCGCCGCCGATGCTCACCTCCGAGATGTAGCTCGCCGCCTGCGAGCCGGAGGCTTCGCTGCCGATGACGGAGCGGAGATTCTGCCCGACGCAGGCGCTGCCGAAAATGCGCTTGGCTTCCGTGCTGGCCGATACGATTTTTGCGCGCCTTACGTATAGCGCGGCTTCATTGGTTAGCGCGAGGAACTGTTCTGCGATCTGATCCATATGCTGCAAGCTCCGTTCTGCCGTCATGCGGCGTTTTATTTCCGAATGATTGCCGGTACGCGTCCGGCCCGTTTGCTCCATTCTAACAAATCTCAACAAAATATACAATATCAAGCTTGAAAAAAGGCGAAAAAAGGCTAAATTTTCAGCACTTTTTTGGCAAAAATAGATAGGCGGAAATATTGATTTTTGTTGATATTTTATGTTACAATTTAGACGGTCAGCAGGGGAGCTTATCCTCGTGCTGAAATGAGACTTTCGTTTATTATTTATTATGGAGGATACTAATATGATCAAAGTTGGCATCAATGGTTTCGGCCGCATCGGCTCTCTGGCTTTCAGAGCAGCTATCAAGTCTGACGACATCGAGGTCGTTGCAATCAACGCTCCCGGTCATCCCGCAAGCCAGCTGGCCTATTCCGTGAAGTACGACACCGTCCACGGCCGTTTCGACGGTACCGTCGAGGCCTGCGACGAAGAGAGCGTTCTCGTCGTTGACGGCAAGAAGGTCAAAGTCCTTTCCGATAACAAGTACCGTGATCCCTCTCTCATTCCTTGGGGCGAGCTTGGCGTAGAGTACGTTCTGGAGTGCACCGGCCGCTTCCTCACCAAGGAAGCCGCACAGCCCCATATCGACGCCGGCGCAAAGGTCGTCGTTATGTCCGGCCCTGCAAAGGATGACACCCCGATGTTCGTCTGCGGCGTCAACCTCGAGAAGTACACCCCTGACATGCAGTTCGTTTCCAACGCTTCCTGCACCACCAACTGCCTGGCTCCCATGGCAAAGGTTCTCAACGACAACTTCGGCATCGTCGAAGGCCTGATGACCACCGTTCACGCCTCCACCGCCACCCAGTCCGTCGTTGACGGCTTCTCCAAGAAGAACTGGAGACTCGGCCGCTCCATCTACAACAACATCATCCCCACCTCCACCGGCGCTGCAAAGGCAGTCGGCAAGGTCATCCCCGAGCTGAAGGGCAAGCTGACCGGCACCTCCATGCGTATCCCTTCCGGCGACGTCTCCATCGTTGACCTGACTGTCCGCCTTGAGAAGAGCGCAAGCTACGATGAGATCTGCGCGGCAATGAAGGCTGCTTCCGAAGGCTCCATGAAGGGCGTTCTGGAGTACGTTGACGAGGAAGTTGTTTCCTCCGACTTCAAGACCGATGCTCACACCTCCATCTTCGACGCAAAGGCCGGCCTCGCCCTGAACGACAACTTTGTCAAGCTCATGGCTTGGTACGACAACGAGTGGGGCTTCTCCAACAAGATGCTCGACCTGACCCGCCACATGGACAAGGTCCGCAAGGCATAATTTGCTCTGCGAAAAGCAAACAAAACATCTCTTACACCGCATTCCGTCCGGAATGCGGTGTTATTTTATCTGCTCATAGGGTCAGAAGAGAAATTTATATATAATATTGTACAAAATGTGAATTTTATAAAACATCGGCGCAGAAGCTATTGACAGAATCGTGCGCGGGTGGTATATTAGCACTCGAAAGGTAAGAGTGCCAACAGTCCGGAAAAGCGAGTGCTAAACGGTGGATATTGAAATGGTCATAAGCGATAGGAAAAAGAAAATACTTGCCGCTGTGGTCGACGAATATATCAAGACCGCGGAGCCTGTCGGCAGCAAGGCCATCGCGCAGCACGCAGGGCTTGGCTGCTCGTCGGCGACGATACGCAACGAGCTTGCGGAGCTTGTGGCGCTGGGCTATCTCGAACAGCCGCACACCTCTGCCGGACGTGTGCCCACCCCGCTGGGCTACCGGATGTACGTCAACGAGCTGATGGAAAAGCAGAAGCTCTCTCTGGAGGAGACGGAGGAGATGAACCGCCGTATGAACCAGAAGATGCAGCAGCTTGACGACACGATCAGCGACGTGAGCAGGCTCGTTTCCCAGCTCACCGACCTCCCCGCGCTGGCGCTGACAAGCCAGACCGCGGTGACGATCCGCAGGTTCGATCTGATATATGTTGACGCGAACACCTTCATAATCGTTGTGATGCTCAGCAGCAACAGCGTCAAAAACCGTCTGGTGCATCTGCCCATCTCCGTTGATCAGAGCATGGTGCAGAAGCTGGCGACGCTCTTCAATGCCAGCTTCATCGGCATCACCGCCGACCAGATAACCCCGCTGCTGATAAGCTCGACCGAGCGCGCTGCGGACGATACGATGGGGCTTGCAAGCGTGATCGCCGCCTTTGCGATAGAAGTCCTGACCGAGGCCAACACCCCCTCTGCATACATCTCCGGCGAGAACCGGCTGCTGAGCCAGCCGGAGTTCCGCGATCCGGATAAGGCGCACCGCCTGATGAGCTATCTGTCCGGCGGCGGATACATCCTTCCTCCCAGCGAGAGTATGGGCGGAACCGACGAGGTGCGAGTCCTCATCGGGCCGGAAAATGTGGCCGAAGAGCTGAAAGATTCAAGCGTGGTCATCGCAAGCTACGATGCGGGCGACAACACGCGAGGGCTTATCGGCGTCGTCGGGCCGACAAGGATGGACTATTCCGCAGTGGCCGCGAAGCTCAGCTTCCTCGCCGCGGGTCTGTCCAAGCGGCTTGGCGGAGGAGAAGCCCCGCCGGAGGGGATGCATAACAAGCTGATAATTAAGGGAGATGATCCGAATGGCAGATAATAAGGACGAAAAGAAGACCGCTCCCCAGCAGGAGCAGGAAGTAAAAGAAGAGGTCAAGGAAGAGACCAAGTCCGCCGAAGTTCCGGAGGAGACGAAGGACGAGGAGAAGGATAAGAAGTCCAAAAAGGACGAGAAAAAGGCCGACAAGAAGGAAGAAAAGAAACCCTCTCAGGCCGATGAGCTCAAGACCGCGAACGACAAGTATCTCCGCCTGATGGCCGAGTATGACAACTACCGCAAGCGCAGCCAGAAGGAAAAAGAGGGGCTGTACGGCGACATCAAGTCCGACACCGTCTCGAAGTTCCTTCCCGTGTATGACAATCTGGTTCGCGCACTGGCGCAGAGCACGGAGGACGAGGCTTACCGCAAGGGCGTTGAGATGATAATGAATCAGTTTAACACCACGCTCGAAAAGCTCGGCGTGAGCCGCATCGAGAGCCTCGGCCAGAAGTTCGACCCCAGCCTCCACAACGCAGTGATGCATGTGGACGACGAGGAAAAGGGCGAGAACGAGATCGTTGAGGTCTTCCAGGAAGGCTTCAAATACGGCGAAAAGGTCATCCGCTTCGCCATGGTGAAGGTTGCGAATTAGCCTTCACGTTGAATCAGGACTCAGCAGCGCGAGCTGTTAAGTTATATATTTAATCTCAGTATAAAATTAATTCTTATATAATGGAGGAAATCAATTATGAGTAAAATCATTGGCATAGACCTCGGTACTACTAACAGCTGTGTTGCCGTTATGGAAGGCGGCGAGGCAGTAGTCATCCCCAACGCTGAAGGCGCACGTACAACTCCGTCCGTCGTTGCATTCGCAAAGACCGGCGAGCGTATGGTCGGCCAGGTAGCAAAGCGTCAGGCCATCACCAACCCCGATCGCACCATCTCCTCCATCAAGCGCGAGATGGGCTCCGATTACAAGGTGAATATAGACAACAAGGCATACACCCCGCAGGAGATTTCCGCAATGGTTCTGCAGAAGCTGAAGTCCGACGCTGAGGCTTACCTCGGCCAGACCGTGACCGATGCCGTCATCACCGTCCCCGCATACTTCACTGACGCACAGCGTCAGGCGACCAAGGACGCAGGCCGCATCGCCGGTCTCGACGTCAAGCGTATAATCAACGAGCCGACCGCGGCTGCTCTGGCTTACGGTCTGGATAAGGAAAAGGCCGATCAGAAGATCATGGTCTACGACCTCGGTGGCGGCACCTTCGACGTGTCCGTGCTGGAGATCGGCGACGGCGTCATCGAAGTTCTGGCCACCGCGGGCAACAACCGTCTGGGCGGCGACGACTTCGACGCATGCATCACCAAGTACCTCGTCGATGAGTTCAAGAAGACCGAAGGTATTGACCTGAGCACCGATAAGGTCGCAATGCAGCGTCTGCGTGAGGCTGCCGAGAAGGCGAAGGTCGAGCTGTCCGGCGTGACCACCTCCAACATCAACCTCCCGTACATCACCGCCGACGCTACCGGCCCGAAGCACCTCGATGTTACCCTGACCCGTGCAAAGTTCAACGAGCTGACTCATCACCTCGTCGAAAAGACCGTCGGCCCCGTGAAGCAGGCTCTGTCCGACTCCGGCCTGAAGCCCAGCGATATCTCCAAGGTTCTGCTGGTCGGCGGCTCCAGCCGTATCCCCGCAGTTCAGGAGATGGTCAAGACCCTGATCGGCAAGGAAGGCTTCAAGGGCATCAACCCCGATGAGTGCGTCGCTATCGGCGCGGCCATTCAGGGCGGCGTTCTCGGCGGCGACGTCGAGGGCATCCTCCTGCTGGACGTCACTCCGCTGTCCCTCGGCATTGAGACCCTCGGCGGCGTGTGCACCAAGCTCATCGAGCGCAACACCACCATCCCCACCAAGAAGAGCCAGATCTTCTCCACCGCCGCTGACAACCAGACCTCCGTTGAGGTCAACGTCCTTCAGGGCGAGCGCGAGATGGCGGCTTACAATAAGAGCCTCGGCCGCTTCCATCTGGACGGCATCGCTCCGGCGCGCCGCGGCGTTCCTCAGATCGAAGTCACCTTTGATATCGACGCGAACGGCATCGTGAACGTCTCCGCAAAGGATCTCGGCACCGGCAAGGAGCAGCACATCACCATCACCTCCTCCACCAACATGTCCAAGGAAGACATCGACAAGGCCGTCAAGGAGGCCGAGATGTACGCTGCCGAGGACGCAAAGCGCAAGGAAGAGATCGATGTCCGCAATCAGGGCGACCAGATGGTCTACCAGACCGAAAAGACCCTCAACGAGATGGGCGACAAGCTCGACGCTGCCGACAAGAGCGAAGTCGAGAGCAAGCTCACCGCGCTCAAGACCGCACTGACCGGCACCGACACCGCAGCCATCAAGGCCGCGACCGAGGAGCTGACTCAGGCCTTCTACAAGGTCAGCGAGAAGATGTATCAGGCGGCCGGCGGCGCACAGGGCGCAGGCTTCGACCCGAATCAGGCAGCAGGCGGCGCACAGGGCGGCACCAGCGGCAACGGTCAGGATTACTACGACGCGGACTACACCGTAGTTGACGACGACAAGAAGTAATCTTCCCCCGGCGAAATAACCCATTGAGGCGAGGAACTATCCCCGCCTCAATGGTGCGTAATTAGGAGTCCAAGATATGGCAGAAAAACGAGATTACTACGAGGTGCTCGGCCTGCAAAAGGGCGCCACGGCAGATGAGATAAAAAAAGCATACCGCAAACTTGCCAAGGAGAACCACCCCGACCTCCATCCGGGCGACAAAGCCTGCGAGGAGCGGTTCAAGGAGGTCAACGAGGCGTACGAGGTGCTGTCGGACGACGATAAGCGCGCGAAGTATGACCAGTACGGCCATGCGGCCTTTGATCCCAGCGCGGGCTTTGGCGGCGGCGCAGGCTTCGGCGGCTTTGGCGGCTTCAGCGATTTCGGCGACCTTGGCGATATATTCGGAGACATATTCGGCTTCGGCGGCGGCGCGAGCCGCAACCCGAGCGCGCCGCGCAAGGGCGACAACATACGCGTTCAGCTCAACGTCAGCTTTGAGGAGGCCGCTTTCGGCTGCAAGAAGGAAGTCACCGTCGGCCGCGTCGAGCAGTGCCCGGACTGCAAGGGCAACGGCTGCGCGCCGGGGACGACGCCTGAGGTCTGCCCCGACTGTAAGGGCACCGGCAGCGTCCGCACGACGCAGCGCACCCCCTTCGGTATGGCGCAGTCGACCGCGCCGTGCTCCAAGTGCAGAGGCACGGGCAAGATAATCCATCAGCCCTGCCCCACATGCCGCGGCATGGGCAATATCCGTAAGCAGCATAAGATAAGCGTCAGCGTCCCCGCCGGTATCGACGACGGACAGACCATATCCCTGCGCGGACAGGGCAATTCCGGTGCGAACGGCGGCCCGCAGGGCGACATGCTCGTCACCATAATTGTCCGCCCGCACGCGAGATTCGAGCGCGACGGCAGCTCCGTTCTGCTGGAGCAGGAGATAAGCTACGCGCAGGCGGCGCTCGGCGCGGAGATAGAGGTGCCGACGCTGGATGGCAAGGTCAAGCTTACCATCCCTGAGGGGACGCAGCCGGACGCGGTGTTCCGTATGCGCGGCAAGGGTATTCCGTACCTGCGCGGCAGCGGGCGCGGCGACCAGTTCGTCACGATACGCATAGCGGTGCCGAAGAATCTGACGAGCGCGCAGAAAGAGCTGCTGCGTCAGTTCGCCGCGACGACCGGCGAGTCCGACACGCTGAAAACAGGCCTGTTCAATAAAAAGAAGAAGTGAAAATAAATAAATCACACCTATGGCGTCCTGCCGGATACCATAGGTGTGATTTTTTATTCCCTGCCGCTGAGCGCCAGCAGCTCCGCGATAACGCTGTCGAGCAGGGGGAGCACATCTGCTGATCAATGTTTTTTACACAAAAGCCTTTTCCTTCAGCCTTTGCATTGCCTCTTCGAGCAGTGAGTGCGGGAGGGCGAGGTTCATGCGGATAGTGTCCTTGAGCATGAAGGCTTCGCCGTCCTGCCAGATGACACCGGCGCGGATGCCGCGCTCCTGAAGCTCGCGTATTGTGACGCCGTGCTTGCGGCACCAATCGGCGCAGTCGAGATAGAGCATGTACGTCCCCTCCGGACGCATCACGCGGACGCCTTTGAAGTTATCGCGGATGAAATTGCAGGCGTATTCGTGGTTCGCGTCGATGACGCGGCACATCTCGTCCGCCCATTCCTCGCCCGCGGGGCTGTATGCGCCGAGCAGCGCGTGCAGCGAGAGCACGTTGCAGTCGTTATAATGGCTGACCTCGCTCTGCCGCACGACGCGGTCGCGCAGGTATGTATTATAAATAATGTGGTAGCTGCCGATAAGCCCCGCGAGGGAGAAGGTCTTGCTCGGCGCGTAGAACGCCATCGTGCGCTCGCGCGCGTCCGCGGAGACGGACTGTGTCGGGATATGCTTGTGCCCCGGCATGATGATGTCCGACCATATCTCGTCGGATATCACGAGGCAGTCGTTCGCGGCGTAGACCTCCATCGCGCGCTCAAGTTCCCAGCGCTCCCACACGCGGCCGCAGGGATTGTGCGGCGAGCAGAGAATGGCGAGGTGGATGTGGTGCCGCTTAAGCTTGGCGTCCATGTCGGCGTAGTCCATGCGCCAGACGCCGTTCTCGTCGCGCACGAGCGGGCTGTGAACGAGCACGCGCCCGTTGTCGGCCATCGTGCGCGTGAAGCCTACGTAGGTCGGGGAGTGGACGAGGATCTTCTCGCCCGGCGCGGTAAGCGCCTGCACGGCGGAGCTTACGCCGCCGAGGACGCCGTTCTCATAGCCGATATGCTCGCGCGAGAGCTTCGTGATGCCGTTGCGGCGCTGCTGCCACGAGATGATGCTGTCAAAATAGCTGTCCGGCAGGGAGAAATAGCCGAAGTTCGGCATCTCCAGCCGCTTCTCTATAGCTTCGATTATCGGCGGCGCGGCAGGGAAGCTCATGTCTGCGACCCACATCGGTATCTTCCGGACGTCGGGATCGGGCTGCACGTCGAATGGGACGACGTCGGCGGCCAGAGAATCGCGCCCCGCGCGGTCAAGTATCGTTGTAAAATCGTATTTCATGGCTCAATTCAGGAAATCTCTGAGTTTCTTGGAACGGCTGGGGTGACGCAGCTTGCGCAGCGCCTTGGCTTCGATCTGGCGGATACGCTCACGCGTGACGTTGAACTCCTTGCCGACCTCCTCAAGCGTACGGGTGCGGCCGTCTACGATGCCGAAGCGCAGCTCCAGCACCTTTTTCTCGCGGGGTGCCAGCGTGTCCAGCACCTCTTCAAGCTGCTCGCGCAGCAGGGAGAAGCTCGCGGCCTCGCTCGGCTCGGACGCGTCCTCGTCGGGGATGAAGTCGCCGAGGTGGGAGTCCTCCTCCTCGCCGATAGGCGTTTCGAGGGAGACAGGCTCCTGCGCGATCTTGAGAATGTCGCGCACCTTCTCGACGGGCATGTTCATCTCCGCGGCTATCTCCTCGGCGCTGGGGTCGTGCCCCAGCTCCTGAAGCAGCTGGCGGGAGACGCGGATGGTCTTGTTGATGGTCTCGACCATGTGGACGGGGATGCGGATGGTACGCGCCTGATCGGCGATGGCGCGGGTGATGGCCTGACGTATCCACCATGTGGCGTAGGTGGAGAACTTATAGCCCTTGGTGTGGTCAAATTTCTCGACAGCCTTGATAAGGCCGAGGTTGCCCTCCTGGATCAGGTCGAGGAACAGCATACCGCGCCCGACGTAGCGCTTGGCGATGGAGACGACGAGACGGAGGTTGGCCTCAGTCATGCGGTGCTTGGCCTCCTCGTCGCCCTCGCTCATGCGCTTTGCCAGCGCGACCTCTTCGTCCGGCGTGAGCAGGGGAACTTTGCCGATCTCCTTGAGGTACATTCTCACGGGGTCGTCGGTGGAGAAGCTGTCCATGAGGGAATCAGTATCGTTTATCTCCTCCTCGGTGACTTCTTCGATCTCGTCGAGACTCTCAATGTCGGGCAGATCGTCGAGCGGGGGAAGCGCGTCAACGGCGGAGATGTCGACGTCGATGTTGTTCGCTTCGAGCGTGTCGTAGAACTTGTCGATGACCTCGGAGTCGAGGTTCATGTCTTCGAGACATTCAAGCTCCTTCGCGGTGAGCTTGCCGTTCTTTTTGCCCTTCTCGACCAGCTCGTTCAGGCGCTCCTCGGGAGCCTTTACGGGCTGTTCGGGCGCAGGCTCCTTTTTACTCTTCGCGGCGGCCTTCTTCTTCGGCTTTGCTTCGGGAGCCGGTTCTGTGTCGGAGAGCAGCTGATTTGCCATTTCTTCAAGCTCTTTTTCGGTGTAAGTGCGTTCTTCTGCCATGTTCTTATCCCTCATATCCTTTTTTTTCTCTGAGCTTATTTGCCAGCGCGCGCAGATCGCTGCTGCCCGCGGCAAGCTCGGCTTCATTGTTTATCTTGTTTATGTAGTCGCGCATGGTGCGCTCTCCTTGCGAGAGGAGCTCAGGCTTCTGGAGTATGCTGACCAGCAGCGACACCTCGTCGCCCGACAGCGAGTCGCCCAGTGTGGCGGCGGAGACGGAGTCGCCGCGCCTCAGCCGGTCGAGTATCGCGGAGTATATCCTGCCGAGTACCGGTGCGGAGAAGCGCTCCGGCGGGGGCAGCTCCGGCATGTTTGCAAGCTCCGGTTCGAGGTACAGCAGACGTATCACGCCCTCCTCAGCAACAGCAGAGCCGGGGTTTTCGTATCGGAGTTCCTTCTCGACAGGCTGAGTCTGCCGCTCCGGACGGCTCTGCTCGCGGGCGTTCGCGCGCCGCGCGCCGCTCAAAAGCCGCTTCCGCCGCCGCTCGACCTCTGCCGTCACAGCGTCCGCCGCTACGCCGGAGAGCGAGGCGACGCGCATCGCGTATACCTGCCGCTCGACCGCGCCGGGCAGCCGCGCGACAAGCTCCGTCGCTTCCTTCAGAAATTCAACCTTCTGCTCGTCGGCGCTCAGGTCGTATTTCGCCGTGACCGCGTGCAGCCGGTAGTCCACCTGATCCTCGGAGCCTTCAAGCAGGTTGCGGAACGCGTCCGCGCCCTTGAGCTTTATGAATTCGTCAGGGTCCTTCGCGCCGCTCATGCGCAGAACCTTGACCTTGAGGTCAAGCTTTTCGAGGATGCCGATGGCGCGCTGCGCGGCCTTGATGCCCGCGCCGTCGTTATCGTAGGCGATGATGACCTCGCTTTTGTAGCGCGAGATCAGCCGCGCCTGCTCCGGCGTAAGCGATGTGCCGAGCGAGGCGACTGTCGAGTCGAAGCCCGCCTGATGCAGTGAAACTACGTCTATATTGCCCTCAGATAAGATTATATATCCGCTTTTTGATTTTTTAGCCAGATTAAGCGCGAAAAGGTTACGGCTTTTGTTGAATACAAGCGTTTCGGGGCTGTTCATATATTTCGGCTCGCCGTCGCCGATTATGCGCCCGGAGAAGCCGATGACGTTGCCGCGCACGTCGATGACCGGGAACATCAGGCGGCTGCGGAAGGTGTCGTAAAATCCGCCGCTTTTGCCCTTGCGGACAAGCCCCGCGTCGAACAGCTCAAAATCCGTGTAGCCCTTGGCTTTCATCGCGTTTCGCAGGCTGTCCCAAGTGTCGGGCGCGAAGCCGAGGCCGAAATTCGTCGCCGCCGCGCGGCCGATGCGCCGCACCTGCATGTACTCAAGTCCCGGCCTGCCGGCAGGGGAATAGAGCTGCTCGTAGAAAAAGTGCGCCGCGTCCTTGTTCAGCGCCAGCATGCGCGCGCGCTTCTGGCTCTCCTTGTCGTTTTCCTTCTCAGGCATCTGCATACCCGCGCGGCGGGCGAGAAACTCCACCGCGTCGCGGAAGCCGAGGTTTTCTATCTCCATTATGAAATTTATGACTCCGCCGCCCTTGCCGCAGCCGAAGCAATGGTATATCTGCTTGTCCGGGGAGACGGAGAACGAAGGCGTTTTCTCGCTGTGGAACGGGCAGAGGCCGAACATGTTCGACCCGCTCTTCTTGCTCAGCCGCACATAGCCGGACACGACGTCCACTATGTCGTTGCGCTCCACAAGCTCGGTGAGAAAGCTTTCGGAAAAGGCCATGCGCTCACCTCCGATATGTAGTATGCGTTGTTATTTGACCGTCCACGCGAAGGGGATGAACAGCTCGCCGTATTTCTCCATGGCGTAGCCGTCGGTCATGCCGGATATGTAGTCCGTCGCGGCGCGCTCCGTGCCCTCATGCTCGATGATGCCGCGGAAATCCTCCGGCAGCGCGTCGGGGTGCGCGGTGTAGTAGTCGTAGAGGCGGCTGAGGATGCCCTCGACCTTGCTCTCCTCGCTCTTGGCGCGCGGATTCGTGTAGACGTCAGAATACATGAAGACGTGGAAAAAGTCAAAGGTTTTCTGCATCCTGTCCGACATTTTCAGCACGCCGCCCGCGCTGTTTTCGATGAGATCGGTCAGGATGGAGTTGATGCGCTCGCTGTTGCGCTCGCCGCAGTTCTTGCGGATAAGCTCCGGCACGTCGGCGTCGGTGAGTATTCCGGCGCGGATCGAGTCGTCAAGGTCGTGGTTGACGTAGGCGATGCGGTCGCACAGGCGCACGGCGACGGCCTCCGGCGTGTCGTCCGGCGCGCCGTGAGTGTGGTGCAGGATGCCCATGCGCGTCTCATAGCAGAGGTTCAGGCCGCGGCCGTCGCGCTCAAGAATGTCCACAACGCGCAGGCTCTGCTCGTAGTGCTTGAAGCCGCCGGGGTATATCTTCGCCAGCGCGCGCTCTCCGGCGTGGCCGAATGGGGTATGCCCCAGATCGTGCCCCAGCGCTATTGCCTCGGCCAGATCTTCGTTCAGCGCGAGCGCCCGCGCGACGGTGCGCGCAAGGCGGCTGACCTCCAGCGTGTGGGTCAGGCGCGTGCGGTAGTGGTCGCCCTCCGGCTGGAGAAAGACCTGCGTCTTGTGCTTGAGGCGGCGGAAAGATTTGGAGTGGGTGATACGGTCGATATCCCGCTGAAAGCAGGTGCGGATGCAGCACTCGTCTTCGGGCGTAAGACGTCCGCGCGAATTTTCGGACAGAAGGCCATATGGGCCGATTATGTAATGCTCGGCGCGTTCTCGTTTTTCTCTGGGACAGGACATTGCAGCACCACCTTTGTGTCGTTTTGGGGTAAGTAACCCGTCTGATTCTCTTATACGACGCAAAAAAATATTTCCCTTTATTTTTCCGAAAAATTTTGAGGGGAGGGGGAGGGAGAAGATTGACCAGTCCCTTGGCTCCCACTGATGAGGGAGCTGTCGCGGAGCGACTGAGGGGTCACCAGAGTCGAGATGTGAGCAGAGTAAAAAAGAAAGAATACATCACAAGGAATAATGTAATACGGGACGGCACAGAGGCCGTCCCCTACGATGGCGCATTCAGTGCGGTTGCGTCAGATGCACCCCCAACGTGCGTTTATCCCCCATTCCGATGACTCAGAATGGGGGATAATGAGGGGATAAAAGATGTAACAAAATCAGGTGCCGCTCAGATCATTCGTCGTGGCAGTGCTCGCAGTCGTGGATCTGGAACTTCTCCGGATCGTAGGCGATGCCGTTTTTGTCATAATAATCCTTGACGGCGGCGCGGACAGCTTCCTCCGCCAGTACGGAACAGTGAATCTTGTGGGCGGGCAGGCCGTCCAGCGCCTCAACAACGGCCTTGTTGGACAGCTCCAGCGCCTCGCTGATGGGCTTGCCCTTGATAAGCTCGGTCGCCATGGAGCTGGTCGCGATAGCGCTGCCGCAGCCGAAAGTGTTGAACTTGCAGTCGGTGATGACGTCGTCCTTGACCTTTATATACATGCGCATGATGTCGCCGCACTTGGCGTTGCCGACCTCGCCTATACCGTCAGCGTCGTCGATCTTACCGACATTGCGGGGATGCTGGAAATGATCCATAACCTTATCGCTGTAAAGTGCCATAATTAGTTCCTCCTATTTATAAAGCGGTAGCTTTTTATTATATCAGATGCGGGCGCTGACCCTTTTCAAGCTCGTCCCACACGGGGGACATGTTGCGCAGGTACTCGACGACTTCGGGGACGACCTTGATAATGTGGTCGATCTCCTCCATGGTGTTGTATTCGCCGATGGACAAGCGCAGCGAGCCGTGCGCTATCTCGTGCGGCATGCCGAGCGCGAGCAGAACGTGGCTGGGGTCGAGCGAGCCGGAGGTGCATGCGCTGCCGGAGGAGGCGCAGACGCCCTTATCGTCCAGCAACAGCAGAAGACTCTCGCCCTCGATGCCCTCAAAGCACATGTTTACCGTGCCGGGAACATGATGCTCAAGGCTGCCGTTTATCTTGCTGTGGGGGATCTTCGACAGCTCCGCGAATAGCTTGTCGCGCATGGGGATGATCTTGGCGTTGTTGGCCTCCATATTGTCGCAGGACTCCTTGAGCGCCGCGGCCAGAGCGACTATACCCGCCATATTCTCAGTGCCGGCGCGCTTGCCGCGCTCCTGCGTGCCGCCCTCGATGAGAGACAGCAGGGGGATATTGCGCTTGACGTATAGCACGCCCACGCCCTTCGGCGAATGGAACTTATGGCCGGACATGGAGAGCATGTCGATATTCATGGCCTTGACGTCGATGGGCATGTGCCCCGCGGCCTGAACGGCGTCGGTGTGGAATGGAACACCGCGCTCACGGCAGATCGCGCCGATCTCGGTGATGGGCTGCACGGTGCCGATCTCGTTGTTGGCGAACATCACGGTCACAAGACATGTATCCTCGCGGATAGCGTCGCGCAGCTCGTCAACGCGGACTACGCCGTCCTCATGGACGTCCAGCAGCGTGACCTCCCAGCCCTCTTTTTCAAGCTTCTTGAGAGTGTGCAGCACAGCGTGATGCTCAAACTTGGTGGAGATGATGTGCTTCTTGCCCTTCTTCGCGCCGAGCTTCGCGGCGGAAATTATGGCCTGATTGTCCGCCTCGCTGCCGCCGGAGGTGAAGTATATCTCACGCGGCTCGGCGTTGATGCACTGGGCAACGGTGGCTCTAGCGTTTGCGAGATCCTCGGTGACTATCTGTGCGAAGGCGTACAGGCTGGAGGGGTTGCCGTATCTCTCGGTGAGGTAGGGCATCATCGCCTCGCGCGCGGTCTTGCTGACGCAGGTAGTGGCTGCGTTGTCGGCATATACGAACATGGTTTTCTTTCCTTTCTAGGCTGTTTAATCCTGCGGTACTTTAATCTCCTATCATTCTGATAGGAATTATATCATAGCTTCAGCTTTTGTCAACGTTTTTATTCCCGCGCCATTTTTCGCCGGTGAGAAGATCGGAGAGACTGACGGTGTCGAGGTAGGCGTTTGTGATATCGTCCAGCTCTTTCCACATCGGAACGGTCAGGCAGCTGCTGGCGTGGTTGCAGGTGATGCTGCCGTACCTGATGCAGGAGACGGGAGCGAGATTGTCCTCGATGCAGCGCAGGATCATGCCGACGGTGTACTCCTCCGGCGCGCGGTTGAGCTTATAGCCGCCCTCCTTGCCGCGGATGCTGTCCACAAGCTCCGCTTTCTTCAGGCTGCCGACTATCATCTCAAGGTACTTCATCGAAATGCCCTGCCGGTCGGCGATGGTCTTGAGCGATATGAAGCCGTCGTCCGGATGCTGGGCGAGGTCGATCATGACCATGAGCGCGTAACGGCCTTTGCTGGTAACATTCATTATAACAAGTCTCCTTTAATTCCTACGACTTTAATCTACCATAAATTCAGTAGGAATTAAATAGCCGCGGCTAACATTTTTGCCGGAAACGCTGTGCAAAAAATGCACAACATGCAGCGAAGAAAACTCTTGCTTTATTACGCCAATGTGATATTATACTACCACGCTGAAGCAAAAAGGAGACTGCACAAAATGAAAAAGATAATTGCTATTGCTCTTACCGTTATAATGATGCTCGCGCTGTGCGCCTGCGGCGCAAAGGATTCCGGCGCCGACAGCGACCTGAAGTATGTTCAGGACAAGGGAACGCTCATTGTGGGCATAACCGACTTCGCGCCGATGGATTATCAGGACGAGTCCGGCGAATGGATCGGCTTCGATGCTGACATGGCCAAGGCCTTTGCCGAGAACATCGGAGTCAAGGCGGAGTTCGTTGAGATAAACTGGGACAACAAGGTGCTTGAGCTGAACGCCAAGAGCATCGACTGTGTCTGGAACGGCATGACCCTGACCGACGAAGTCACGAAGACCATGAGCTGCGGCGAAGCCTACTGCAACAACGCGCAGGTCGTCGTTGTGAACAAGGACGTCGCCGACAAGTATCAGGACGTTGAAAGCCTCAAGGAGCTGAACTTCGCGGTCGAATCCGGCTCCGCCGGTGAAGCTGCCGCGACCGAGGCCGGACTTAACTACACCGCGGTGCTGACCCAGGCGGACGCGCTGATGGAGGTCTCCGCCGGCACATCCGACGCCTGCATCATCGACCTGCTGATGGCTGGCGCGATGATCGGCGAGGGCACGAGCTACCCCGACCTGACCTACACTGTCGCTCTCACCAGTGAGGAATACGGCGTCGGCTTCCGCTCCGGAAGCGACCTCGCGGCGAAGTTCAACGAGTTCTACAAGGCCGCATATGCTGACGGCACGGTCATGGAGATAGCCAACCAGTACGGCGTACAGGAGTCCGTCATCGCAAAATAATACCGGCGATATTCCAAGCTCCCCGAAAGGGGAGCTTGGTCTGCCCGAATAAATTTAACCGAGGTCTGATATGTTCCAAACCGTTCTGTCGTCCCTGAATCAGGGTTTTCTGAAATCGCTTGAAATATTCGCTCTGACGCTGGCCGGAGCCATTCCGCTCGGACTGCTGATATCGCTCGGCTCCATGAACCGGCTCAAGCTGCTGCAATATCCGGTGAAGTTCATCGTGTGGATAGTGCGCGGCACGCCGCTGATGCTGCAGCTACTTATTATATATTACGGGCCGGGCATGCTCCTCGGAAACAACTGGTGGGGCAGCGGCAGCGGCGGACGCTTCGTCGCGGCCATCGTCACGTTCATTTTCAACTATGCCTGCTATTTTTCGGAGATATTCCGCGGCGGCATCGAGGGCGTCCCCAAGGGGCAGAACGAGGCGGGGCAGGTGCTTGGCATGACCAAGGGGCAGATATTCTTCAAGGTCACGCTGATGCAGGTCATAAAGCGCATCGTGCCGCCCATCGGTAACGAGATCATCACGCTCGTTAAGGACACCTCGCTCGTGCGCGTTATCGCGGTGTACGAGATCATGTGGAACGGCGAACGATTCATCAAGCAGGGCATTATCTGGCCGCTGTTTTTCACCGGCGTTTACTACCTGCTGTTCAGCGGCATCCTGACGGTGCTGCTGGGCAAGCTGGAGAAAAAGCTGGACTATTTCAAGGTGTGAGGTGCGGACATGGCGCTGCTTGAGGTAAAAGATTTATATAAGAGCTTCGAATCATTGCAGGTTCTGCGGGGCATCAGCTTCTCGCTGGAGCAGGGCGAGACGCTGTCCGTCATCGGCCCCTCCGGAGGCGGCAAGACCACGCTGCTGCGCTGCATGAATTTCCTTGGCCTGCCTGACAGCGGCAGCATCTCCGTTAACGGCGAGACGCTGTTTGATTCCGGCAGCGGGAAAACGCTGAGCGACGCAGATATACGCCGCAATCGCCTGCACTTCGGGCTGGTTTTCCAGAACTTCAACTTGTTCCCGCAGTATACGGCGCTGGAGAACGTCATGCTCGCGCCGCGGCTTCAGGCCAAGGAGCGGTCGGATTTCCGCGCAAACAGGAAGGCGATATACGCCGAGCTCCGCGCGAAGAGCGAGGAGCTGCTTGCCCGCGTCGGCCTTGCGGACAAGCTGGATTACTATCCGCACCAGCTCTCCGGCGGCCAGCAGCAGCGCGTCGCCATTGCGCGCGCGCTTGCGCTCAAGCCCGAAGTGCTGTTCTTCGACGAGCCGACGTCCGCGCTAGACCCGGAGTTGACCGGCGAGGTGCTGAACGTCATAAAGCAGCTCGCGGCGGAGAAGATGACGATGGTCATCGTCACGCACGAGATGAGCTTTGCCGAGGCCGTGTCCGACCGCGTGATCTTCATGGACGGCGGCACGATAGTCGAGCAGGGAACGCCGCAGCAGGTGTTCCACGAGACGCAGGAGGAGCGGACAAAACAGTTCCTGCGCGTGCTTGAGAAATGACCGGATAATGAAACACCCCCAATGCGGAGAAATTGAAGTGACCCCAAAAAGTTAGACAATATTCTGAAGTAAAAATTGTTCAAGCAGC
>OGYM01001008.1_pt1 | contig 21236 bp, 11 predicted proteins | sample 1576491 | NCBI WGS metagenome assembly OGYM01 (sample SAMEA3541515, study PRJEB24748) | human gut metagenome | biome: human gut; feature: human-associated habitat; material: faeces | place: China | collected 2012 | reverse complement strand
GGTTGTATATGACGATCGGGCCGACGCCCCGGCTCGCAAGCTCGCGGGCGATGCGTTCGGCCATCTGCTCCGTGTTGCCGTACATCGAACCGTAGGCGAGCACTACGCCGGGTTCTCCCTCGTAGCGGCTCAGACGGTCGTAAATATCCATTACCTGCGGAATCTGCCGCTGCCATACGGGACCGTGGGTCGAACAGATGGTCGTGGGGTTCAGTCCGCGGACCTTTGCCAGCGCTTTCTGCACGGGGCCGCCGTATTTGCCCACGATGCAGGCGTAGTAGCGGCGCATCTCGTCCCAGTAGCGCGACGGGTCGAGCTGCGAATCGGTGATGCCGCCGTCGATAGCCCCGAACGTGCCGAAAGCGTCGCCAGAGAAGAGCGTCCCGGCTTCGGCGCACCACGTGACCATCGTTTCGGGCCAGTGTACCATCGGCGCCATGTAGAACGAGAGCGTCTTCGCGCCGAGCGAAATCGTGTCGCCCTCCTTGACTTCGAGCGTCCCGGCGTCGATGCCGTAGAAGCCTTCGATCATTTGCAGCGTCTTGGCGTTGCCGACGATCCGAATGTCGGGGTAGAGCAGGCGCAGGGCGCGGATGGACGACGAGTGGTCCGGCTCCATGTGATTGACCACGAGGTAGTCGATCGGGCGGTCGCCGATCGTCTCGCGGATATTTTCGAACAAACGGCTTCCGAAAGCCTCTTCGACGGTGTCGATCAGGGCGACCTTCTCGTCTGCGACCAGATATGCGTTGTATGAAACTCCGTGGGGAAGCGACCAGAGTCCTTCGAAACGGGTTGTCGTGCGATCATTGACCCCGACGTAATGAATGCCGGGCAGAATTTCGGTGATGTTCATAATATGTGACGTATTTTGTCCAAAGATAGTGAAAAATGTGCCAAAACGGAAATCGGGAGCTATCCGGCTGTCCGTCTGATGTTTCTGTAAATATAATTTCTCTTCCGGAGGGCAAATATAACAGTTTTTCGGACATGAACGGCGTTTGCGTCCGGAAATCGGCCGCCGGTGGGGTGCGAATGACTCCGGCATGAAAAAATCTCCGGTCATAAGACCGGAGATTCTCTGTTTTGACCTTTGCGGCGGACGGCCTACAGCGGCAGCCGTACCGCCGAACGGGTGGATTTCATCACGGCGGCGCCCTCCTTGACCGAATTCGGAATCGTGCTGCGCTCGTATACGCTCACTTCCGTAACGTTCGTGGCGCTGGTCAGCGTCAGCGTGCTGCCCGATTCGTTGAACGAGATGTCGTAGGTGCTTCCGAAGTTCTTGCCGCCGCTGTATTTTCCGCTGAGCACGTCGTTCTGCACCTGATAACTGCCGGTGAATTTCTGGTATTTTACCTCGGCGAGCCTTTGGTATATCTCGAAGGTATTGTCCGCATCGAACGAGAGGTAAATATCGAAATCCTGCGGAGTCTCGCCCGTCCATGTCTTGAGCTGCCACTCGCCGACGAGCAGCTTTGCCGTGGGCGAAACCTTCTCCTTGTCCGACGATCCGCAGCCGGCGAACAGACACAGGCCCAATGCGGCCAGTACGATATAGATAGTCTTTCTCATAGTTTTCATACGTTTATATTATAACCAACCTCCGTTGCCGGCTTGTACCGAGCGGGCGATGATCGCGAACTCCTTGGTGATCTCCATGCCGCTCATCTCTCCGTTTGCCGAGGAACTTCCGGCCATGGCCTTGATCTTGATCTTGGCGACGCCCGGTTTGGTGCATTTGATCTGCAGTTTTCCGTACGAGAACGCAGGCGCGGCGGTGATCCCCAGCTTGTCCATGTCGGCCTGCGACATTTCGGCGCTCTTGTAGGTCAGGTTCGCCGAAGCCTGCCCGAAGAACTTGTCGAGCGAGAGCACCTGCTGTACGCCGACTTTAGCCGGCAGGCAGGGCGTGCCTTCGATCTGCATCAGCAGCTGGTAGGCATCGATCGATCCGGTGCCCATATTCTTGCGGTAGTTGCGGAGTACCATGCCGTTTTTGGTGCCGCCGATGATATAGGAGTCGATGTCGTTTACGGCGGTCAGGAGCATCGATTTGAACTCGTCCACCGTGTAATGCCTGCCTCTGGCCAGCGCGTAGGAGAGTCCCAGCGCAGCGACGCCCGATACGTGGGGGCAGGCCATCGAGGTGCCCTGCATGTAGCCGTAGTCGGCTCCGTCGGTGCCGAGTTCTGCGGGCAGCTCGGAAGGCAGTGTCGAAAGCACCAGCGCGGCGCTGGTTCCTGCGGGCGAGATGCTGGCGTCGCCGCCCGGAGCCGCGACGTTGCAGCCGGGACCGTAATTCGTGTAGTAGGCCGGCAGGTAGTCCGGGCCGAACGAGGTGACCGAAACGTAGCTGCGGTAGCCGCCCGGATAACTCGCGAAGTTGGTGGCGTCGTTGCCTGCGGCGAAGATCGCAAGACCTCCGTCGAGTACGTCGTTGTTCTTTTTCGAGACGAAGTAGTCGATCGCCTCTTTTTCCGCGGCGTAATTCCTTTCATAATAGCTGTCCGACGTGAACGGCGACTGAGTGGGGTAGCCCCACGAACACTGGATGATCGAGGCGCCGTTGTCGGCGGCGTATTTGATCGCCCGGACCGAAGTCGAGATGGTGCCGCCCTTGCCGCCCGAAAAAATCTGGCACGACATGAGTTTCACGCCGTCGTTGCTGCCCGTGCCGCCCGCTACGCCGCAGACGCCTTTGCCGTTGTTGTTCACGGCGGCTACCGTACCTGCGACGTGGGTGCCGTGGCCCGAATCGCCGACGTTCTTGCCTTTGTCGTCATAAGCTTCGACGTCCCATGTCAGCCGGCTCGTGCCCAGCGCGAAGTTGTAGCCGTAAACGTCGTCGGCATAGCCGTTGCCGTCGTCGTCGCGGCCCGTCGCACCGCTCTGCTCGGCCTTGTTGATCCACATGTTGGCCGCCAAATCGGGATGCGAGTACTTGATGCCCTGATCGACGATCGCCACGGTCAGCGACGGATCGCCCGCGGCGAGTTTCCACGCCTCCTCCACGTTGATATCCGCTCCGGCGCGCGTCGTTTCGGCAAATATTCTGTCGCCGTTGTTGCTGTAGTGCCACTGGTCCTTGTAGCCGGGGTCGTTGAAACCTCCGGCGGCGGCGCGCGTCGCCGCCGAACCGTCCCTGTAGGGACAGGCCCTGTTGTCCGAAGCCAACTGCAGTTTGGTGTTGAACTGCACGAAGCTCACCTCCGAAACGGCGGCGAGCCGCCGTGCCGCTGCGTCCAGATCGACTTCCTCGCCGAACGTTACGATATACCATTTATGCAGTCCCGCCGCGCGGGTGCGCTCTTCGGCGACCGGATTGCAGGGAAATACGCGGCGCAGCGAAGTGACGCCCAGTTGTGTGAAGATGTCGTCCACGGGCGCTATCCCGGAGCGCGTCACCGCCGTACGCGTAATCGCCGCAGCAACGGCGGTCTGTTCGACGTCCCCGACGGCATCGCCGTCGAAATAGATCAGCAGTTCGCCCCGCGCGGCATTCGCGGGAGCATTGACGATTTTGCGCATGGCGGCCGCCGGAGCCTCCTTGCCGCCGCTCTCTTCCATCGGGTCCGAGGCACAGCCCGCAAGGAACAGCAGCGCGAGCAGTAAAATTTTCTTGTCAGTCATGGTAGGTGAATTTAAAAAGGGAACCGGCCTCGCGGGCCGGCTCCCCGGTGATAGTCGTACTGTCCGAACGACAGTTTTTTATTCGGTTATTTTCGCGCCGGTCCTGCGGGTGAAGTCCGCACTCCGGGCTGCGATTCCCTGACGGAATTCCACCTTGGCCTTGGCGGCGCCCAAAGCGGGCATGCCGACGATTTCGCACTCACGGCCGCGGTCGGCGGGCATTCTGTTTTCGCCGACAATTACTTTCGCAAGCTCCGGCCCGCGGAGTTCCACGTAATTGCCGGGCTGCACGGAGAGCGCCTTTACCACGGAAGCCATATCGGCGGCCGGATACAAATCCGGGTCTGCGAGCAGCAGCCATTCATGGAAGACGATGCCTCCTTCGCCGCCGGAGAATTTGTTCGTCACAGGATCGTAGTTCGCATAGATTCCGAACCACATGCCCGTGAACGTCAGATTGTTCGACGCCTGAAGCTGGGGATTGGGCACGAAAGCCACCAGTCCGTCGGCCACCGGCGCGCCCAGAAGCAGGCCGCGTCCGCTGTAAACTCCGTCGTCACCCTCGGCCGTGTAAGCCACGTTCACGAAGTAATCCGTTCCCTGAAGCGTCACGTTGCCGATCAGCTGCGGAGCGAGTACGTAGAGAAGGCCGCCGCTCCACGCCATATACTGCGATTCGCCGGCATTGAACGCCTGAGGAGCGCCCGTAAGTCCGGACACCTTCACGTAGTCGCTGAATACGTTGTCGAAATCCGCATATCCGGAAGTCGTTCCTCCGTCTTCGACGACTACCTGTCCGAAGTACTGACGGGAAGTGTTGCCGGTCTTGTCATAGGCATCGACCGCATAATAATCCCACGTTCCGCAGTAGCCCGCCTTGGTCAGGCCGTTTTCGACATCGTCGTACGTATAGTGGATCTGCAGCGGATCCGGTTTGCCTGCCGTAGTCTGTTGCACGCTGTACAGTTTGCCGTAATAGCCGTTGTAAGCCCACACCAGCAGCACGTAATCCGTACCGGCGTTCAAGCCTTTATGAAGCAGCGAGAGACCCGTGTCGTTGATCTTGTCAATTTCTTCAGCCGTAATTGCCTTGCCGGACGTTTTGGCTATTTCAATCAGGTCCTCGCTGCTTTTACCGGTCAGGTCGGCACTCTTGAAGAGTCCCATGTAGCCCGATTCGATATTTTCACCGAATATAATGGAGCGGATAGAGTTTTCGGGAGTGTGTCCCTGCGCTTCGAACTCCCACGTAAGCTCCGTACGGACGCTCAGCACGACGGGTTTGTCGTCGCCGGCCTTGACGTAGCCGAATGACAGGAATTCGTAGCCCTGAAGCTCGCCCGCCTCATCGTAAATGTTGGCAACGACAGTGTATTTGCCGGTCTCTTCGAATTGGGCCACGATGGTTCCGTCCGCCGTGATCTCCTTCGACTCGACCGTTCCCGCGTCGATGCCCGCCGAATTCGCCTTGGCGATGGCGTCGCCGAAGACTCCTTCGAAGAAGGCGTATTTCACCTTGGCGACGTCGGCGCCCAGTTTGGCTGCGATTTCGACCTTGCCGTCGGCCGGTTCGCTGTCGGTCAGGGCGAGCGAGTAGTCGTACTCCTCGGCTCCCGGCAGCATCAGACGCTGCATGCCGCCGGCGTTGCCGACATACCAGCCGTCATCGCCGAACATCAGCAGTACGCTTTTGGCCGGGAATGTGATGACTCCGTTCACGTTGGTGCCGTACCCGCTGCCGTTGAATCCGTTTTCCGGCACCTGCGAGGCAAAGCTGACAATACCGTCGCCGCTGTTGAGGAACACGCCCGTAGACTGTTCGGGCAGCCAGACCTTATCCGGATTCGTCGCGTCGATATAGGTAATGACGTCCGAACGGTTGCCCGACACTTGGGACGGAGACATGTTCAGCAGCGAAGCCAGATACTCCGCCGAGTAGACGTTGCTGATGCGGTAGTAGCCGGGGTTGTCGTCGCGTTCGTAGATCTCCACCTCGCCTTCGCCGTAACGGTTGGGAATTCCGTAGGCGGAACTAAGAATGTCGTCGCGCCATTTGCCCTTGGTCTCGCCTTTCGGCCCGGTCACGAGGTTCCATTTCACGCGGGTGACGGAGAAGCTTACGCCCGAAGCCTTTTCACCGTAGATGAAGGCGTATTTCTTGTCTTCGATCTGGATGTTGCAGGAATAGGTCGTACCGATTTCGGCGTCGGGAAAAGAGACCTGAAAGGTCGTTTCCGTCGCCCCGTCGTCGAACGAGATTTCCGAAGCGGAGAAGATCGCGTCCTCGCTGCCCGTAACGGTCACGGGAACCGTGATGGCGTCGGCGTCGTTGGTACGCATGGCCGTGAAGGTCAGTACCGTCGGATCGGCCGGATCGAGTTCGAGGTCCGCGGCGTTGTCCTGCGAGGGGAAGTAAACCCCGTAGCAGCCGTCGGCCTCGGATTCGCCGCGGGTGTAGGTCGGATCGTCGGAACACCCTGCGAACACGAAAGTCGCAATAAGCGCGTATAAGAAATATTTGATTGCTTTCATATGTTTTTCGGTTTTAAATCATCCATGAAAACTTACGTTACTGCACCCACGGATCGATGATTCCCACGGGATTGGGGTTGTTCTGCGATTCGAGCGCGGTGTTCTGCTGGGTCTCCGTTTCGGGAATACAGAAGTTCCACCACGGTGCGCGGCCGTCGGTCGAGAAGCGGCAGTCCGAAGGTACGTTCGTGCCGACGTAGCCGGTTTTCAGGCTGTAATTCAGACGCTTGAAGTCATAGAATACGACGCCTTCGCCCCATAGTTCGATACGCTTGTTCCAGATAATCTCCTCCACGACGTCGGCAGACGACACGGCCGAGGTGCTGAATTCCGGGTCGCGCTTGGCCATGAAGGTTTTGAGCAGCTGGAGACCTGCGGAGGCGTCGGCGTGCGCCGTAGCCTCGGCTTCGATCAGGTACATCTCCTCGACGCGCATCATCGGAATATCGGTAACATTGCCGACGGAATAGGTCGCCGTCTCGCCTTCGGCGGGATGGAATTTCAGGTTCGCATAGGCCGGGAGGTTGGCGAACTGCGCCGCCGTCAGGTTGGTAATGTCGCTGTAATCGGCATATTTGGCGTCAGGCCCCACGAACGCGCGCTTGCGCCAGTCGGTGTCGGATATTTCGTTGTAGAAATTGCTGGTAACGCCTTCGAAAACGTATTTGCCGCCATACCCCCACGTAGCCTCGCTCGAACGCCATGCCGCGAAATTCACGAGGTTGGCGATGCCTTCGGTAGACTGCGGGAGGTACCACATCCACGAATTGTTGGCTTTGTTGAAGCCCGTTTTGGGGTTCAGCCACTCCGTTTCGGTCATGATCGTGCATTTCGAGGCGTCGATGGCCTTGCGGGCATACGTCGCGGCGTCGGCATACTTCGACGAATCGAAGCCGCCCAGCCAGAGGTAAGCGCGCGCCTTGATGCCGTAGACCACGGCCAGACTCGGATTGGTCTTCGACGAAGAGGTGTAGTTGGCCAGCAGCGCCTCGGCGTCGTCGAGGTCCCTGAGGATGAATTCGAACATCGCCTCGCGCGTCACGCGCGGATTGTTGCGGGCCATATCCTCGGTGGTGTTCTCGTCCACGATCGGGACGGTCAGCCCCTTGACGCCCGAAACGTCGGTGTACTTGTTGTCGAGCGGATCGTACAGCCGGGCCAGATCCAGATAGAGCTGGGCACGATAAGCTTTGGCGAAGCCCAGATAGCTTTTCTGCGCGTCGGAAAGTTCCACGCCCGCCAGCAGGCCGACCACGTCGTTGCTCGATTTGATGAACGTATAGTAGCAGTTCCACGGGAAGCGGCATACGGTCTGCGTCGGACCGATCAGAATGCCCGACTGCCAGTAGGTGAACCAGTCATATCCCGAACCTTCGTCGCCGGAGGAGCATATCACGTCGCCCGTGGCGGCGTCCGTAGCGCACATCATGCCCGGATAGCCGAAGTCGAAGCCGTAGTTGTTCGTCCTGCCGTACACCGAATAGGGGTAAGTCATGTTGACGGGGATGGCATTGACGATGGCCTCCACCGCAGTCGGCGAATCGCTGACCTGTCCGGAAGTCGCGCTGTCGGTGGGGAAGGTCTCTTTGATACAGCCCGTGAGCGCCATGGAGCAGACAAGGGCGAGTGTCGTTGTTTTCAATATGTTTTTCATTTCAATCCCTGTTTTATCCGTTAGATTAGAACTGTACGGTTACACCGCCCGAAATAGTGCGGATCGGCGAGTAGTTGGAGAAGTTGGTCGCTCCCGTGAACGAATAACGCGGGTCGAGTCCCTGACGCTTCGACCAGTAGACCACGTTGTCGCAGGCCAGATAGACGCGCAGTTTCTGTACGCCGAATTTCTGGGTGATCTTCGACGGCAGCGTATAGCCGACGTTGATGTTCGAGATGTTCAGGTAGCTCGCGTCGGTCAGGAAACGGTCGGAGACGCTGGTCGTATACTGATCGCCGTATTGCAGACGAGGAATGTCCGAGCCTTTGTTTTCGGGCGTCCACGCCTTGAGGATGTCCTTGTGGTAGTTGGTGCCGACGGTGGTTCCGTAGGGCGACGACATGAAGCTGGCGTAACCCGAATCGTAGACCTTGCCGCCGATCTGGTAGTTGAACGAGATCGAGAAATCGACGCCGTAGGCCGAAACCGAGGTCGAGAAGCCGCCGTATACCGAAGGAATCGCGCTGTCGTGCAGGTAGCGGGTCGCGGAGGTGTAGTCCGAAGTCTTGGTCCGGGTGATCTTGCCGTCGTCGCCCTTCACGTCCTTGTACCAGAGCGAAGCGCCCGTTTCGGGATCGACGCCGGCGTACGAACGCAGGTAATAGGTGTAGAGCGGCAGCCCTTCGCCGACGAAATAACTGCCGTCGATATAGCCTTTGTAGCCCTCCACGGTCGTGGATTTGTGTTCGGGAGCCAGATAGGTGACCTCATTCTTCACATGGGTCAGGTTCAGGTTGAAGCTCCACAACACGTTTTTCGTGCGGATCAGGTCGGCGTTCAGCTCCACCTCGACGCCGCGGTTGACCATGTCGCCCACGTTGGCGTAATAGGACGAGTAACCCAGCGACGAAGGAACCGAGAATGCGAAGAGCATGTCCGAAGTCTTGCGGTTGAAGAAATCGACGCTTCCGCTCAGGCGGTTGTTCCAGAAACCGAACTCCGTACCGATGTTCAGGTTGGTGTTGGTCTCCCACGTAATGTTGGGATTGCCTTTCTGCCCGAAGAGCACGGCGATTTCGCCGTTGTTGTTCTCGATCGAATAGGTGTCGGTGTAGAGGTAGTAGCCGATGGTGCTGTTGCCGATGTTATCGTTGCCCTGCGAACCGTAGGAAGCCTTGAGCTTCAGCAGATTCACCCACGGCGCGTCGAACCAGTTCTCCTGATTGAGGAGCCACGCGGCGCCCACCGACCAGAAGTTGCCCCAGCGGTGGTCGGGATGGAAGCGCGACGATGCGTCGCGGCGGTACGAACCGCTCACGAAGTAGCGGCCCGCATAGTCGTACTGGGCGCGCATGAAGTAACCCTCCGAGTTGTAGTCGTCGATGTAGGAGTGGGCGCCCGCGCCGTCAACGACGGCTCCGCCAAGCTCCTCGTTGTCATAGGAGAAGAGTTTCGACTTGGTGCCGCTCAGGTAGTAATATTTTTTCTGATAGTACTCGTGACCGACCATCAGCCCCACGTTGTGCTTGCCGAAGGTCTCGTTGTAGTTCAGAATCTGCTGAAGGTTGTAGGCGATGTCGCGGGTGTGGTACTTCGAAATAGTACCGCCCGCCTCGGCGAACTGACCGTAATACTGGTTGTTGAGATAAGTCGTGCGGGTTTCGTCGATGTTGGTGCTGCCGTTTACCGTCAGCTTCAGCCCCTTGTAAAGCGAGATGTCCACGAAGCCGCTGCCCGAAAAGGCGTTGCCCTCGGCTTTCTTCTTGTTGAGCCAGCTGGTCTGCAGTCCGTTGGCGCCGGGCAGCAGCGGACGGGTCAGACCCGCATTGCCCTTGTCGCCGTAGTCGTACATCTGATAGCCGTTGTCGTCTACCATGATGCGGCCCGAACCGTCGCGGATATATACCGGATAGATCGGGGGCATCTGCGACGAGAATGCGAAGATATTGGCCGTCGAGGAATCCGATCCTTCGTTCGAGTTGCCGTTGCTGCTGCTGAAGTGCGCATACGACATGTTGCCGCCGACCTTCAGCCACTTCTTGGCCTGATAATCGGCCTTCAGACGTGCGGTGTAGCGCTCCAGCGCCGAGCTTTTGATAATACCCGTATTGTCCAGATAACCGAGCGAAACGTAGAACGAGCTGCGCTCCGTCGCACCGGAGATGTTCACGTTGTATTCCTGACGGAACGCCGACTGGTAAGCCTCGTCGATCCAGTCGTCGGGCGTCAGCCAATACTCCTGTCCGTTGTAGATGATCTTGCGGCCCAGCGTCGCGTTCGGATTCAGCTTGCCGTTGGTGCCGATCAGCGCCTGCCCTTCGGGAACCGTATAGACGTTGTATCCCAGACCGCCCGTGCCGTTGGAAGTCAGGCCGCTGCTGGCCAGCGCATAGGCTTTCGCCGCCGGATTGGTCTGCGCATAATAGCCGTAGAGCGCCTTGAAATGCGTCTCGTAATACTGCGCGGGCGAGGTGATCACGTCGTACTCCTCCAGCGCTTTCGAGTTTACGCCCCACTTGGCGTCGATCGTCACGACGGCGTCGCCCGACTTCGCCTTTTTGGTGGTGACCATAATCACGCCGTTGGCGCCGCGGGCGCCGTACAGAGCATTCGAAGCGGCGTCCTTGAGTACGGTCATCGACTCGATGTCGTTCGTGTTCAGGTTGTTCAGGTCGCCTTCATAGGGCATGCCGTCCACAATCCAGAGCGGCTCCTTGCCGGCGTTGATCGAACCGAAGCCGCGGACGCGGATCGAGGGGGTCGTGCCGAGGTCTCCCGACGTGCTGGAGGTCTGCACACCCGCCACGCGGCCGATCAGCGCCGTCGCCACGTTGGAAGTCTGCACCTTGGCAATCTCATCCGATTTTATGACGGCGGCCGAACCGGTGAAAGCCTCTTTCTTAGCCGTACCGAAAGCCACGACGATCACGTCGTCGATCGCTTGCGCATCCTCCTTCATCGTGACGTTGATCCGGGTTTTTCCGGCGATAGGCAGCTGCTGCGGCTCAAAACCGACAAACGTCACCACGAGCGTGCCGTTCGCCGGAGCCGAAAGCGTATACTCGCCGGCCGTGTTGGTCGTGGTCCCCAGAGAGGTCCCATCCACAATGACGGTCGCGCCTGCAACCGGATGTCCGTTTGCATCGGAAACTGTACCGGAGATCTGCCTATTCTGGGCCGTGGCATATGCCAAGAACACGAATACGGCAATTAACGATAGTACAATTTTTCTTACCATAAGCGTTAATTTTAATTGATTTTAAAATAAAAAGTCAACAGGCACAGTCCGGAAGCCATAAACACTTGATAATCAGCAAATCAGCCCAAAATCAGCCCAATCCGGCCAAAACAAACGCAACCAGCTGTAAATCAACAAACTACCGCAGAAAGAAATATTTTTGCGCCCCAAGTTACGTTACTACGCCGTAACCGGTCGGAATATGGCAACACGGGGAAAATAAGCTGTTTAGGCGCAATCCTGCATCATATGGTTGTTACTTAATCATTACCTTTAAAGCGGTTTGTGTATTGTATAGGTTAATGAAAAAAGGTTGTTAAAAACAATGAGAAACACGTTTAAGGTTCTATTCTACATCAAGAAGAATGCGCCTCTGCGGAACGGATACGTCCCTGTCATGGGACGTATCACGATCAACGGACAGCGGACGCAATTTTCCACACGTCTCTCGGTCACTCCCCTCAGTTGGGACACTGCGCAGGGACGGGTCGCGGGGCGAAGCAGCATGGCCGTCCGCATCAACGAACAGCTGGCCAATATCCGGTTCCACATCGAAAGATGCTACAACACGCTCTTTTACGAACAGGCCTTCGTTACTCCGGTGATGGTCAAGGAGATGTATTTCGGCGGCAATCACAAGCAGGAGACCGTGGTCGCCTTCTTCAAGCAGCACAACGACGAATTCAGACGCATGGTCGGCGTCAGCCGCAGCAAGACCACATATTATAAATATAGGTGTGTATGCCGGCATCTGGCGGACTTCGTCTGGGACAAATACAACCGGAAGGATTTAATGTTCAAGGAACTCAACCGCGAATTCCTCACGGGCTTTCATTCCTACATCGCGCAGGAGTGCGCCCATAAGAAAAATACGACGTGGATCTACATGATAGCGCTCAAACATATCCTGATGCTGGCACGCAGCAAGGGATACATGAACAAGGATCTGTTTGCAAATTACAAATTACAGAGCGAATTCGTAACACGCAATTACTTATCCATGAGCGAGATAAACAAACTGATGCAGTACGAGGGCGACACTCCCACCTTACAACTTATCCGGGACGCATTTCTGTTCAGCTGCTTCACAGGCTTGTCTTATATTGATATAAAGGACCTTACGCTGGAAAACATCCAGCAGGTGAATAAACAGTTATGGATCAGTACGACACGCCGCAAGACGGGTTCCGAGGTGAATGTCCGGCTGTTCGAAGTGCCTTACAACATCCTGCTCAAACATAGGCCGATGACCCGCAACAAGCGGATTTTCGCCCTTCCGAGCAACGGCTGGTGCAATGCCTGTCTCGACAAAATCATGTCCGAAATAGGCATTATGAAGCAGATTACATTCCATTCGGCCCGCCATACCTTCGCCACGACGATCACCCTGTCGCAGGGCGTAGCTATTGAGACGATCAGCAAGCTGCTGGGACATAGAAACATACGCACCACGCAGATTTATGCCACCATCACGCACTCGCAGCTCGACGGCGAAATGGAACGTTTGTCGAAACGAATCAACTCGCTTTACCGCAATTTGATCCCTTCGGATGCGCCCGAAACGGGGACAAAGCTCATCTGAGCGCCGTCATCCGCCCCTTGCGCCCCTTCCCGGAGGGAAAATCACCGGAAATCACCGAAAAGGCCGAAAACAGGCGGTTACAATCTGTAACCCGCCCGACACTTTGTCGAAAAAACTGTAAGTGAGCAACATTAATCCGCAGAATATGTGTAATAGTAGTAAATTATTTTAAAAATTTATTTGTATATGAATCGCCAAACGTTTATCTTTGCTTGTGAACTTTTTATTTTAAAAAATTAACTAATAGATTAACGCTTATGGTAAAAAAAATCCTACTATCGTTAATTGGAGTACTTGTGTTTGCAGCGGGGGCATTTGCCCAAGCCAAACAAGTGCGCGGTAGTGTCGTTGATGAAAACGGAGCGGCCGTGATCGGCGCTTCGGTTATCGTCAAAGGTACGACCATCGGTGTATCCACCGATCAGCAGGGATTTTTCGTTATGAACAATGTTCCGGCGAAATCCGAGGAACTGCAAATCTCCTACTTGGGGTATGTTACGCAGGATGTGAAGATCCGTCCGAACATGCAGATTACCCTTGTTCCTGACGAGCAGACTATCGAGTCCGTCGTGGTTACGGGTATGACCAAGACCGACAAACGTCTCTTTACGGGTGCGGCGGACCGCCTTTCCGCCGAGGATGTGAAACTTTCGGGTATGGCCGATATCAGCCGCGGTCTGGAAGGCCGTTCGGCCGGTGTCTCGGTGCAGAACGTATCGGGTACTTTCGGTACCGCTCCCAAGATCCGCGTCCGCGGTGCGACGTCGATCTTCGGCAGCTCGAAACCCCTCTGGGTGGTCGACGGCGTGATTATGGAGGACGTGATCGACATCGACGCCGACGCACTCTCTTCGGGTGACGCCACGACGCTGATCAGCTCCGCCATCGCAGGTCTGAACGCCGACGACATCGAGAGCTTCAGCATTCTGAAAGACGGTTCCGCAACTTCCATATACGGTGCACGCGCAATGGCCGGCGTGATCGTCGTCACGACCAAGAAGGGTCGTGCAGGCGAGAGCCGCATCAGCTATACCGGCGACTATACGTTCCGTATGACGCCGCGCTACGCCGATTTCAACATCATGAATTCTCAGGATCAGATGTCGGTATATCAGGAAATGGCCGCCAAAGGCTGGCTCAACAACTCGACTATCGCAAACGCCTCTTCGAGCGGTGTTTACGGTAAGATGTGGGAGCTGGTCAACACGGGCAAACTCGAAAATACGGAGGCTGCGCGCAACCGCTACCTGCGTAAGGCCGAGTACCGCAATACGGACTGGTTCAAGGAGCTTTTCCGGAGTTCGCTGATGCACACGCACTCGATCAGCCTCAGTTCCGGTACCGAGAAGTCGCAGTACTACGCTTCGATGAGCGCCATGTTCGATCCGGGATGGACCAAGGCCAGCGAGGTGGAGCGTTATACGGCGAACCTCAATGCTACCTATAATATCTTCGACAATCTGACGCTGAACCTGATTTCGAGCGGTTCTTACCGTAAGCAAACGGCTCCGGGTACGCTGGCGGCGACGACCGACGTGGTATTCGGCGAGGTGAAGCGCGATTTCGACATCAACCCCTACTCTTATGCCATGAATTCGTCCCGGACGCTCGATCCCGATGAATTCTACACGCGCAACTACGCTCCGTTCAACATTATCGACGAACTTGGGCGTAACTACATCGATCTCAACGTCGTGGATACGAAATTCCAAGCGGAGCTGCGTTACAAGCCCGTCACGGGTCTCGAACTGAGCGCACTGGCCGCCATCAAATATTCGGCTACGACGCAGGAGCACAATATTACGGACTATTCGAATCAGGCCCGCGCCTACCGCGCAATGGCTACTACGGTGATCCGTGACAACAACCCGTTCCTGTATACCGATCCCGACAATGCGTATGCAGTGCCTATTTCGATCCTGCCCAAGGGCGGTATCTACAAGCGCCGCGACAACAACATGCTGTCGTACGACTTCCGTTTCGCCGCTTCGTACAATACGGAGATCAACAACCAGCACATTATCAACCTCTACGGAGGTATGGAGGTCAACCAGAGCGACCGTCACGAATCTTGGTTCAACGGCTGGGGTATGCAGTACTCGATGGGCCTGATCCCCTTCTACGCCTATGAGGTATTCAAGAAGGGCAAGGAGGAGAACACCGACTACTTCGGTCTGGCCGACACCCATTACCGCAACGTCGCTTTCTTCTTCAACGGAACCTATTCGTGGAAAGGCCGCTACACCCTCAACGGAACCTTCCGTTACGAAGGAACGAACCGCATGGGTAAGAGCCGCAGCGCCCGCTGGCTGCCGACATGGAACGTCGCCGGTGCATGGAACGTACACGAAGAGAATTTCTTCGAGGCGCTGCGTCCCGCTCTGTCACACTTGTCGCTGAAGGCTTCCTACTCGCTGACCGCAGACCGCGGCCCCAGTTTCGTGACCAACTCGCGCGTCGTCATCACGAGCAATACCCCGTGGCGTCCTTCGGCCGGTGTTACCGAGTCGGGTCTGACGATTTACGACTTGGAGAACAGCGAGCTGACTTACGAGAAGAAGAACGAGGTGAACGTCGGTATCGACATGGGCTTCCTGAACAACCGCATCAGCCTCGCAGCCGACTGGTACAAGCGTGACAACCACGACCTGATCGGTGTGATCAACACGCAGGGTATCGGCGGTCAGGTGATGAAATACGGTAACGTCGCCGGTCTGAAATCTTCGGGTGTCGAGCTGACTCTTTCGACCCGCAACATCGAAACCAAGAATTTCAGCTGGTCTACGGACTTCATCTATTCGCACCTGAAAGAGGAGGTGACCGACCTGATGTCGTACAAGCGTGCCATCGACCTCGTATCGGGCACCGGTTTCGGTATGGAAGGCTATCCCTCGCGTTCGATCTTCTCGTTCGACTTCCAAGGCCTGAACGACGAGGGTATCCCGCAGTTCATCAACGAGAAAGGCCAGCTTACGACCACCTCGATCAACTTCCAAGAGCGTAACAACCTCGGACACCTGAAGTATTCGGGTACGGCCGATCCGACGGATTTCGGTAGCTTCGGCAACATGTTCCGTCTCTACGGCTTCAAACTCAATGTCTTCATCACCTACTCGTTCGGCAATGTGATCCGTCTGGATCCGGTCTTCTCCGAATCCTACAGCGACCTGCTCTCCATGCCGCGCGAGTTCCGCAACCGCTGGATGCGTCCGGGCGATGAAAACCATACGGATATTCCGGTTATCGCCAACAAGCGTCAGGTCGAGAAGGACAACTACCTTTCGCGCGCTTACAATGCCTACAACTATTCGACGGCACGTATCGCCAAGGGCGACTTCATCCGCATGAAGGAAATTTCGCTGACCTACGACTTCCCGAAGCGCTGGATCAAGAAACTCCGTTTCTCGAACATGTCGCTTAAACTTCAGGCTACGAACCTCTTCCTGATCTATGCCGACAAGAAGCTCAACGGTCAGGATCCCGAATTCTTCAATACCGGCGGTGTTGCGGTTCCGGTGCCCAAGCAATTTACGCTGACGCTGAAAATCGGTTTATAACAGACGCTAAAGATGAAAAATATGAATACGAAAAAAATAACCACGCTAATCGTACTCGCGGCTGCCCTCGTGGCGTTTCCCGCTTGTAACGACTTTCTGGATGAGATGCCGGACAACCGAACCGAACTCGATTCGAGCGACAAGATCACCAGTCTGCTGGTTTCGGCATATTCCGAACATACCTACCCCGTAACCTGCGAATACGCATCGGACAATGTCGATGAAACGGCATTGGTTTCACCGGACTTCGAACCCGAACAGGAAGAGTATTACCGCTGGCAGGACGTTACGGCGGCCGTTACCAACGAAGCGCCGCAGGCCGTATGGAGTCAGTACTACATGGCTATTGCCGCCGCCAACCAAGCGCTCGACGCCATCAAGGAGCTGGGCGGCGCCGACACCCCGCAGCTGAAAGCCGCCAAGGGCGAAGCGCTTATCTGCCGTGCATACGCTCATTTCTGTCTGGCCAATATGTTCTGTCAGGCCTACAATCCGCAGTATGCGTCGGAGGACCTTGGCATTCCCTACATGGAGAAAGCCGAAACGATACTCGACCCCAAATACACCCGCGGTACGCTGGCCGACGTCTATTCCAAGATCGACGCCGACCTGATCGAGGGTCTGCCGCTGATCACCGACGAGTTCTACTCGGTGCCGAAGTACCATTTCAACCAGAAGGCCGCCTATGCCTTTGCAGCCCGTTTCTACCTCTTCTATCAGAAGTGGGACGAGTGTATCGCCGCCGCGAAGGTAGTGCTGGGAAGCGCTCCCGAAACGATGATGCGCGACCTTGAGGCGAACGGCAAACTGGGACTGCAGTCTGCCGACGGACAGACCCTGCTCCGCACGATGGACTATATCGACTACTCGCACAAGTGCAACCTGCTGCTGCAGACCTCGATAACCGATGCTCCCGGCATTTCGTTCGGTCCTTACAATGCCTACACCGGTTTCTCCCACGGTAACTGGCTGGATCAGACCGAAACCTTCCGCGCTCCGACGGCTCCGTGGGGCAGCAGCTACACGCTCTACTCTGCGCCGTATTCGATGAATACCGGTAAAGCCGACAAGTGTTTCGCATGGCGTGCGCCCTACCTCTTCGAGATCAAGGACCCGGTAATGCAGACGGGACTCGCGCATACGGTTTTCCCCGCATTTACGGCCGAAGAGACGCTGCTCTGCCGCGCCGAGGCTTACATCATGAAGAAGGAATACGGACCGGCTCTGAACGACATGAACCTCTGGATCAGCAAATATGTGAAGTCCGGCGCCCAGACGCTCACCGAAGCCAGCGTCAACCAGTGGGCGCAGAACACGAAGGAGTATACCCCGGCCAATCCCACGGTGAAGAAACCTTTCGGCGAGACGGCTTTCCCGCTCGAAGCCGGCACGCAGACCAACATGTGCTATGCGCTGCTGCATCTGCGCCGTGTGGAGACCGTACACCTCGGTTTGCGCTGGTTCGACATAAAACGTTACGGCATTACGATCTATCGTCGCAAGCTGGCCAGCTACAACACGCTCGGAAGCGTTACCGACGAACTGCACGCCCGCGACCCGCGCTGCGCGATGCAGCTGCCGATGGATGTCGTTGCCGCAGGCCTGACTCCTAACCCGAGATAATCAGATGCTAACGATAAAACAGGATATACGATGAAAAAGAATATTATATTACTTATGACGGCAGTGTTCGGAGTGTTCGTTTTGGCGGGCTGCTCCGAGGACGACCTGAACAAGACGAGTGCTGTCCTCGACTCGCCTACCGTCGAAAACGATTTCGACAGATGGCTTGCCAAGAACTATATGGAACCCTACAACATCGATTTCAAATATCGTTTCAAAGATGTTCTGGGCGACATGGACTACAACCTGACTCCCGCGGATTACGGACAGGCGATCAAACTGGCCAAGCTGACGCTGCACCTGACGCTGCAGGTTTACGACGAAGTGACGGGCAGCAGGCAGTTCATCAGCGAGAACTTCCCGAAGATCGTCCATGTTATCGGTTCGCCGGCCTATAACGAAAACAACAACATCGTACTCGGTGTGGCCGAAGGCGGTAAGATGATGACCCTTTATCAGGTCAACATCATCGACTATCTGCTGAACACGAAGGATATCGACCAGCTCAACGAGCTATTCTTCAAGACCATGCACCATGAGTTCGGTCACATCCTCCACCAGACGCGGCCCTACTCGACCGACTTCAACGCCGTAACGCCTTCGAGCTACGTCGGCGACGCATGCTTCGACACCTACCGGACGGATGCAGCGGCTCGTCAGGCCGGGTTTATCACGCGTTATTCGTCGAAGGCTCCCGATGAGGATTTCGTGGAACAGCTCTCGCTCTACGTAACCTCGACGGCAGCCGAATGGGAAGCCATTCTCGCACAAGGCGGCAGCGCCGGACGTCCGCTTCTCGAACAGAAAAACGATATCATGCGTGCATACATGCTCAGCACATGGGATATCAATATCGATGAACTGCGAAAAGTGGTATTACGTCGGCAGAATGAGATTTGGTCGCTCGATTATAACATTTAATTCGTAAAAGAGATGAAAAAACTTATCATATTATTAGCGGTTTTGCCGCTTGTCCTCTCTTCGTGCCTTAAAGATGACAAGGACGCTTTCGGCAAAACGGCCAGTGAGCGAATCCGCGAGGTGCAGGAGGGCACCGAAAAGGCGCTGACCGGAGCTGCCAACGGCTGGCTGATGGAGTACTATCCCAGTGCGACGCAGGAGTACGGAGGCATTGCGATCTACATGAAATTCCAGAACGGAACGGTTACCGTAACTTCCGAAGCGGGAGGCGCCGGCAAGACCGCCGAGAGTCTCTACTCGTACGATCAGGATTACGGTCCCACGATCAATTTCGACACTTACAATCCCTACTTCCATATCTATTCGGAACCGAACTCCGGTGTCGGCCCGACCAATACGGGTATGGGAGGCGACAGCGAGTTCATCATCATGAGCTATGCGGCCGACAAGGTCGTTCTGCGCGGCAAGAAAACCCAGAACACCATCGTGCTGACTCCCCTGCCGGAAACCGCATGGAACACGATGTTCGGCAAATATTCCGCAGATGTGAACAAGATGGACAATTTCCGTTCCTACGAACTCGTTCTCAACGGCAAGACCTACGACATTTCGCGCGAGGTAGCGGCCGGTTATAACTCCCGTTATTTTTCGGTTGTAACTGAAAACGGAACGATTCCCGCAAGCTTCATCTACACGCAGGATACCGGCCTCAAGTTCTATGAGCCGCTGGTTGTCGACGGAGTTTCGATCGAGGAGATGACTTGGAGCGGCGGCATGTTCACCGACGAGGTAAGCGGCGCCCGGATTCAGGAGACGGTATCCAACAATAAGTTCACCTTCGCCGTATCGGACATCAAGGCTACTTCGGTCAACGTAGAAGCGACGCCGACTGTTGCAAACGAGTACTACTATTTTGACGTCGTACCTTCGAGTGCATTCGCAAACGCATCGGACGAGGATATTCTGTACGAACTGATGGACGGAATCACGTCGATGAACCAGTTGTCCCGCGGCAAAATGAAGAAAACGCTGACGGTAGATTCCGATACGGAATACATTCCCTGCGCATTCGGTCTTAAAATCGTAAACGGCTGGGTTTATCCGATCACGGAACTGGCAAAGGGCACCGCTTTCATGAGCGGTCAGGGCGATCCGATGTCGCCGGAATACCAAGCATGGCTCGGTACATGGACCGTCACCAGTACGTCGTCCGAAAAGAGCAAGCAGCCGATTACATTCGACATCACGCTTGCCAAGAAGGTCGCCAATACCTCCTATTCGCTGACCGGCTGGGATATTTCAGTCCGCCGACTGACTTGGGCGGGAACTGCCGACTTCAACACAACCGACAATTCGTTCGTAATCATGAACGGGCAAGAGCTCCCGTATTCGGATCCCAACGGTACGCCGTATCTTATCGCCCGCGGAATCGCAGCATCGGGCACCTATATCGTCTCTGGCAGCTACCCGGCACTGACCGGCGTTATGAATTCCGACGGAACAGCCTCCGTTTCCTGCTATAAGGGCAAGTTCTCGGACGGCGAGGAGTTTACCGTAGGTACGGTAGGATATTTCATAGATACCGGAGGCAGCTACGGATCTTATGGTCCCGCAGCAGGATTTACATCGGGAGATCATCCGGTCGGACCGTTCAAGATGGTTAAGAAATCGGCTGCCGGCGCTCCCGCCAAAGCCGCAGCTCTGACGAACGTCAATACTGTAATCCGGTACCATAAATTATCGGATACTCCGCAGTCGTTTCAGATCGACGTCAATGTAAAAGCTGCAAAGCTCGAATAAGGAGCGCTTGCATTATTGATCAATAGGGGTGGGAGGAGTCATTCGATAATGACTCCTCCCAAATTTTAGAGGGATTACCATCGTTTCATCTGCATGAGTTCGGTATTGCACCGGACTCATGTCGTCAATATACTCTTCATCCGCTTGCTGCCGAAGCGCAGCCGATTGCCGGAGAGGTCTGCGATCGGGATGCAGGCAGGGCGGTTCGTCACCATAAAATAATAAATAGAATAATAATTTGCATAAATCCGCACAAAATCGCATATTTGTATCTTAATCTTCCGTTACGAACCATTTATGGAATCTTTTTTGAACCATACGCCGGCGGCATATACTCCCTGTAAATCCGCTCCGGAAGATTTGCAGAGCCTATCTTTTGTCATCTATCCAAAATCATAGTTTATGAACAACAGAAAACTACTCATTTTTGCGTCATTCCTGCTGTTGGCGGGCTGTACGACCGATCCGGATACGGATAATAACGCGGGGGGGGGTACTTCCGCGCAGACTCCGTCGGCCAAGATCGTCAACACCTCCGCCGATGCGGCGGCCGAAACACTTCTGGTCTATTTCAACGACCGTGCGGTCGAAACCATCGAAAGCACCGCTGCCGCAACCCGCACTGCGGCGACCCGTTCGGGCGGAAATTTCTTCTACTTCGGAGTTAATCTTTAGATTGATATGCCGTCTGGGATG
>OGYM01000994.1_pt1 | contig 21392 bp, 23 predicted proteins | sample 1576491 | NCBI WGS metagenome assembly OGYM01 (sample SAMEA3541515, study PRJEB24748) | human gut metagenome | biome: human gut; feature: human-associated habitat; material: faeces | place: China | collected 2012 | reverse complement strand
TTTGGCCATGTTGGGGTTCTGAGTGCAGTAAAAGCCGATGCCATAGTCATTGTAGAAAAAAATTTATAAAATTATTATTGAAAATTATGCTATTAGAGAAAAACTTAGTAAAGATGAACTGAAAAAAGTTAATACAATAACTGCATATAATAATTGGACTAATATGATTTTTACTACAAAAGATTACTTTATAGCAGTATTTTATGAGAATAAAAAAATTATTGGATTTATATCATTTATGTATGATAAAAAAGGGTTATGTTTATCAGAAGTTCAAATAAAAAAAGAATATCAATCAGCAAACAACAACCTTAAGAAAATGATAAATGTAGTGTTAGACAATTGCAATAAGGAAAAAAGTAAAAATGTCTATTTAACAATAAATCCAAGAAATGAAAAATCAAAAAATGCATTAACACACATTGGTTTTTATAATGCTGAAGGAAAGAACTATAAAATATCATACAACGATTTTGAAAAACGGGTAACTATGAATAATGTAAAATATTAAGAGGCAAAAAAAAATATGAGTAAAATTTATGAAAAATATCGTGATTTAATTACAAATCCATTTGATATAAAATATAAAAACATAGAAATTAAAGAAATTATAAGTTATCCACCAGCAGGAAATGATGTGGTTGAATGCTTATGCAAAATTGGCAAAGATGCAAGAAATGTTTTTATAAAAATCGAAAGAAGCAAAGTGTGTGATTTTGCTACTGAAATAAAAAACTTAAATTATCTAAAAAATAATAGTTATTATTCAAAAATACCAAACATATATGAAAGTGGCATTTATAATAATAAACAATATATAGTATTATCAAAGATAGAAGGAGAAAGACTATCAGATATACTAATCAAGAATGATAATTTAAGAAAGGAATTATTATATAAATATGGTCAAGAATTAGCAACAATTCATAGAATTCCAATTAGTAATCAGAAGATAGCTAAACAGAGAGCAATAAATAGTTACCCGAATAAAACAATGTATACAACATTATCAAAAGAAAACAATATAAAAGAATATATAAAGTTTCTTGAAGATAATGACTTTAAAAAAGAATTAACGACATTTATTCATGGGGATTTTCACTACGCAAATGTTTTATGGTTAAATAATGATATTAATGGTGTAATAGATTGGGAGTATAGTGGCATAGGACTACGAGAGCAAGATATAGCATGGGCTTGCACTCTAAGACCAGGACAAAAGTTTATGGATACCATGGAGGATATCCAAACATTTCTAAAGGGTTATTCTGAAAAAGAAAAGTTTGATATAGAAAAATTAAGGTGGTGCTTAATTAATAGTTATTGTCATTTTTATTTGATGAATGAGAATAATGAAGATTATAAAAATAAGCTACTAATTTTATTAAGAAATTGTATGGAAGAAAAAATATAAGGAGGAAAAATATGGAAAGAATATATAATAAATTAGTTAGAGATAATATTCCTAATATAATAAAGGAAAAAGGTGAAGAACCTATTACTAGAATATTATCAGATGAAGAGTATAAGAAAGAATTAGAAAAGAAATTAAATGAAGAATATCAAGAAGTACTAGAGGCAAGTGGTAGTGAAAGAGTAGAAGAATTGGCGGATATGCTTGAAGTAATAAAAGCACTAGGAGAATTAGAACATACCACTCTAGAAGAAATAATAAATATAGCCAATACTAAAAGTATTAAAAGAGGAGCATTTAAAGATAAAATATTCCTAGAGAAAGTAATAGATAATAAATAAGAAAGTAGTACCATAAAAAATAGGTACTATTTTTTACATAAAACTAGAACTATTTTTACATAAAACTAAAACATAATTGACAAAAATATTACCAAATAGTATAATATCGGCAAAGAGGGAAAATATGGAGAATAACCAAATTAGTTTAAATATCTATGATTATATAGTTAGTAAAAACCATGATGCAAAAGATAGAATTGCAATAGATTATTTAGGAAGAAAATATACATTTAAGGAACTTTTAGACAATATGAATATAGTTATGCAATCATTAAGTGAATATGGAATAAAAAAAGGAGATAGCATAATGGCTCTTACCCTTGCCACACCAGAGTTCATATTTTTAATGTATGGAGCGGCAAAAATGGGAATAACATTAAATATACTAAATCCATTTAATGATGAAAACTATGATAGTATTATTGCAAGATTGAATCCAAAATTATTATTTTGTTATGATAGATTTTATACTAAAATACTTGGAAAAATTGATAATAAAAAAATAGTAATAACATCACCATTTGATTCTCTTCCATTAGCAATGAAATTAACAGGTAAAATTCAAAAACTAAGTACTAATAAAGAGTGTATTACATATAGTGAATTTATATCTAAAGGCAAAAAAAGGGCAAAAAAGATAGAGGAAGATACTGCTGATATTTCAAATAAAAAAATAATTGAAATAGGAACAGGTGGCTCAACAGGTATTCCAAAGCAAGTTGGAATAAGTAATGAAATGTTAAATAATGTAGTTTATCAGCATGAAATTATGAATAAATACAGTGTTTTTGATGTTAGTTTTAATGATAATGAGACATTCCTAGATATTATACCCCCACATTTAGCATATGGTATTTGTGATATACATTTAGCTTTATCATTAAAATTAAAATTATGCCTAGAACCAAATCCAGAGCCAAAGTTATTCGTAAAACAATTAAAAAAGTATAGACCAAATCATGTACTTGCAGGACCTGTACATTGGAAACAATTAATTGCTTATGATAAAAAAATAGACCTATCATATATAAAGAGTGCTGTGGCGGGTGGAGAGCATTTAGAATGCGACGATGAAATAAAAACGAATCAAAAACTAAAAGAAAGTGGTTCAAAGGTAACTGTTAGAGAAGGCATAGGACTTACTGAGATATGCGGTGTAGGAACATATAATTCAACTGGTGATTTATTTACAGTAGGTAGACCACTTCCTGAATACCAAGTTGGAATATTTAAGGTTGATATAAATAAAGAATATAATGATAATACACACACTGCAGACGAGTTATGTAGAGTGTATTACCAAAAGGATAAAAATGGTGAATTAAAAATAGTATCCACTGGTATGAATAATAGTTTTACAACTGGTGAAATATGTTATCAATTACCAATAAAAATTTTAGGGTATGTAGGAGAAGAACATAAAGAAGAAAACGATTTATTAATTAGACTTCATGATGATGGAAAATATTGGATACATACTGGCGATATTGGGTATATAAGAGAAGACAGAAACCTTGTGATAACAGATAGAATTAAAAGAATATTTAATAGATATGGTTGGAAAGTATATCCAAATCATATAACTAAAATTGTTACTGATAGTGGCCTTGTAAAAGAATGCGTTGTAGTAAAAAGAGAAAGTCTAGTAAAGGGAGAGAGTTATGTACCAATTTTATATGCAGTATTAAAAGAAAACACAACAGAAAATAGGCAAAAACTATTAGAATGGTGTAACAAAAAAATTATAGGAAACTCAAGCCTATATGATATAATTTTTGTAGATGAGCTACCAAAAACAGGTGCAGGTAAAATAGATTTTACTAGAGTAGAGAATTATGATAAGAATCACAATGAACCGGTAGTTCAAGATAATAATGAAAAAAATAAATGCAAAAAAATAAAAATTGGTAAAAAGTAAGACATAATTGCTAAAAATGTGTACTTACTTTTTATTATGTGCTATAATTTACAATAGAGGTGAACATATGAAAAGTACAATATTCTTTTCAATATCAGCAATAATTTATATATTGCTATTACTAATAGTATTCTTTAGTAAAAAATATTATAAAACATTAGAAAATAAAATATACTCATTATTAATAATAACATCTTTTTTTGGCTTAGTTATAGAATTATTAGGAGTTTTTATTTTAAACAACACAAATGAAGTTTTATCATTTATTCAAATGAAATTGTACCAGATATATTTATTAACATGGATTGGACTATTTACTTTGTATACAATTGCAAGTACCAAAAGAAATAATAAAGAAAATGAAGTATCACCAATAGTAATTTTATTTTACATAATAAGTGTAATTATAATATTTATATTACCAACAAAGTTATATAACAATAACAATTCTGTATACACCTATGGTGCTAGTATAAATTATCTTTATTTTTATTCTTTAGGATGTATAATTATTATAGTATATAAATTATTATCTAACATAAGAAAGATGTTTTATAAGAAATATTTGCCAATGTCAATATTCCTTTTACTAGGAGTAATAACAATGATAATACAATCAAAAAATCCATCCCTATTATTAATGTCGTCAACAGAAGCATTTATAACATTTTTAATGTATTTTACTATAGAAAATCCTGATATTAAATTAATGGAAGAGTTAGAATACTCAAAGAGAGTTGCTGAAAAATCTAAAAGTGAAACTATCAACACTTTGAATAATATAAAAAATGAACTAGACGAACCATTAAATCAAATAGTAAATTTTAATGATAAAAAAATAATAACATCCACTAAAGAAGAATTAATTAAAGAAGTCAAAAATTTAAGAATATTCACCACAAGCTTTGCTGATAGAGTATTTAGTCTAATAGAATTAGGAAAAGTTAACAGCGGTGATTATATGCTGAATGAAGAAATGTATAATACCTATGGAATGATAAATGAATTAGAAAAAATGCTAAAAATAAGCAATGATAAAGTAAGATATAATTTTGATGTTAGCGATGATATTAATAAAGTATTATATGGTGATAAAAACAAAATAAAACAATTATTATTATATATAAATGACTATATTTTGGAAAGAACTAAAAGCAAAACGATGAATATTAAAGTATCCAATTTATCTGTTGGCAATTTATGCAGATTAAAGTTCAGTTATTTTATAGACTTATCATTTGAAAAGTATTTAATTAAAGATAAAAAAGAAATATATATAAAAGAAGAAAAAGATGACTTTGATTATAGAGTAATATTAAGTATGTTAAGATTATTAGAGGGAAAAATAAACATTAAAAAAGAAAATATCATAAGTATTACAATAACAATAGATCAAAAAATCAAAAGTGAATATGATGTAAATAATTATATTAGCTCTCAAGATAACTATGTTAATAATCAAATTAAGTACACAGGAAAAAAGATAATTATTTTTAATGATAGTTTTGAAGAAAACCAAAAAATTATTGAATTATTAAAGAAATACAATTTAGAAATAAGTTTATGTGATAATATAGAAAAATTAAATAAATTAATCACTGAAAATAATTACGATCTTGTTCTGGTAGATGATATGTTTTCTGAAAATAAAGTAATACCTAGAGAAGAAATGTTAAAACAATGTTCAACAAAAATAATTCAAAGAGTTAATGGTACAAGAATACCAGTAGTAATAATGGTAACAAAGAATAATAAATCATTAGAAAAAAAGTATCTTAAATATGGTTATGTGGATTACATAATTAAACCATTAATGGATAAAGATGTAAGTGTAATACTAAAAAAATATTTAAAGTAATAGATAAAAATTAAATAGTATGATAGAATACTATCAAGAGGTGAAGATAGTATGAAGTATATACTTATGAATAAAAATACTAAAGTCTTATCAGCGAATTATCAGCCTTCGCTAGGAGTATTTACTGATATCTATGATATTTATAACATAGATTTTGCTCCAGTAATATTAAAGAATGTTTATAATAAAGAAAAAGACTTAAAAGTAATACTATCTAATTGGTTTAAATGTAGAGGTATTCCATTATGGAGAGATGATTTAGCTCTATTACTAGCTAATTAAATATCTCTGCTCCAGCATAATTATTAGATAAAGCATTTGGTTTATCATTATTTGATCAGTATTGGATTAAACCATATGATTCAAAAATAGAATATAAAGATATTAATTTCTTTGAACATGATTTTAATGATGCTGAATTTACTGATGCTACCTTTTCTAATAGTACTGAGACAAATACTAAAATAAGTTTAATTTCACCAAATAATACGACAGATGGTAGATTAAAAAAGACTTGGATAATTGAAGATGGTAAAAGATATCCATTAAAGGGTGGCTATAAAAATGAAGTATTAGCCTCAATGATTAGTAGTCGTTTAGGATTTAATCATGTTACCCATACATTAGAGGTAATTAAAGATAAAGTAGTATCAAAATGCGAAAGCTTTATAAATGAGAACACTGAATTAATATCAGCATATCAAATACTATATAATAATTGTGATAAAGATGATGCATATGAAACATATATTAGTTTACTTGAAAAACATGAAATAAAAGATCCCAGAAGTTCTTTAGAAGATATGTTTATATTAGATTACATAATGTTAAATGAAGATAGACACCTTAATAATTTTGGCATTATTAGAGATTTTAAAACACTAAATTGGATTAGCACTGCACAAATATTTGATACAGGTGAATCTTTAAATATAATAGATTACAGCGATGAAGAAGTAATAATAAATGGTGATGGAAGATTCTTTTATAATATTAGTAATTTTGATAATATACTTGATAATATTAAAGATTTAAAAAAATATGATTTAAATAAATTAGATGGAATATGTGAAGAGTTTGATGAACTATTACATAAATATCAACATATTACTAAAATGACTGATAGAAGAATAAACAAAATATGTACTTTACTTTTTAGTAGAATAAATAAACTAAAAAAGAAGATAGAAACAAAATAATAAAAAAACACTTGTATTTACTTATAAAACTATGTTATAATATAGGTGTCTTGAGAAAGAGTGGCATAAAAATCCACTCTTTTATATATATTTGATGGAGGAAATATGCATATTGAAGATGAAATAAGAAACCTACTTGAAAAAGAAGTAGAAAAAAAAGATGTAAGAATAGATAGCATTAAACTAGAGAAAGAAGATAATAATCTATTCTTAAGAATAGTAATCGACAGTGATGAAATAATAGATGTTGATAAATGTGTAGAAGTAACAAATATTATTAATCCATTACTAGATGAAAAAGATTTAATTAAGGAGTCATACATTTTAGATGTATCCACTAAAGAGAAGGGAAGATAGAAATGAATAGTAAACAAATGAAAGAGTTTATGAAAGCTCTAGAGTCTATTGTGGAAGAAAAGAAAGTAGACAAAAATATAGTTATTGAATCTATGGAACAAGCAATGGCAGCAGCCTATAAAAAAGAAACAGGTATGCCTAATGTAACTGCTAAAGTAGATCCAGTAACTGGAGATATTAGATTATATTCTAATAGAACTGTAGTAGAAGAAGTAACTAATGAGGAAACAGAAATATCATTAGAGGATGCTCAAAAATTAGTAGAGGGTATCGAACTAGGCGAAGTAATTATAGGTAATGAACTTCAAATACCTACAAACTTTGGTAGAGTAGCCGCAGGTACAGCAAAGCAAATCGTTGTTCAAAGAATTAAAGAAGCAGAAAAACAAAGTATTTCAGAAGAGTTTCAAGACAAAGAAGGAGAACTAATGGTTGGAACATTATCTCGTGAAGATCAAAATAATTACTTTGTTGATTTAGGTAGATGCAGCGGTATCTTACCAAAAGATCAAATAATACCAAGTGAAAAATTAGAGATGGGTTCTTCAGTAAAGGTTTATGTATCTAAATTAGAGATAGGACCTAAAGGACCATTTATAATGTTATCAAGAAGTCATTATGGTTTTGTTAAAAGATTATTAGAAATTGAAATACCAGAATTATCTGATGGTACAATTATGTTATACTCAGTAGCTAGAGATGCTGGAAGTAGAAGCAAGATAGCAGTTTATACTGAATATACAAATGTTGATCCAATAGGAGCAGTAATTGGTGAAAAAGGAAGAAGAATAGCCAATGTATTAAAAGAACTTAGTGGTGAAAAAATAGATGTGATCTTATATGATAAAGATCCTGTTAAGTTTATAGCAAATGCTTTAAGTCCTGCAAAAGATGTTAAAGTATCAATTAAAGATGAAACTAAGAAAGAAGCCTTAGCCCTAGTAAATGATAAGAACTTATCATTAGCTATTGGTAAAAAAGGACAAAACGTTAAATTAGCTTCTCGTCTTACTCATTATAAGATTGAAGTTAAACCAGAGGAACAAGAAAATACTGAAACTACTGAAGAGACTTCAGTAGAAGAATAAGGTGATCATATGAAGAAGATTCCCCTTAGAAGATGTATAGTAACAAGAGAGCAGTTACCTAAGCAAGAATTACTTCGTATCGTTAGAGATAAAGAAGGAAAAGTAAGCGTAGATCAAACAGGAAAATTAGGAGGAAGAGGAGCATATATTAAAAAGGATATAGAAGTATTAAATACCGCTAAAAGCAAAAATATATTATCTCGTGTCCTTGAAGTAAATATTCCTGAAGAAGTATATCAAGAAATAGAAAATATAATAAAAAATCACTAGGAGGTGATACATATGATGAGTGTATCTGAATATGCATTAGATGTAGATAAAAGTGTCAGTGAAATACTTAATCTATGTAAAAAATTAGAGTTATCTATAAGTAATGAAGACGATATGTTATCTGATGATGATATCATTATGTTAGATAATGAATTGGCTTCACTTGAAAACGAAGAAGAAGTAGAAGATGAAGTACCAGAAGAGTCAGAAGAGGATGGAGACCTTGAAGAAGATTATGAAGAAGAACTAGATGATATAATTGAAGAAAAGAATGCTAGTAAAAAGAAAAAACAAAATAAAGTAGAAACTTCATCTAAAAATGACTATCGTGAAAAAAGAAAAGAAATGTATAAACATAAAGAAAAACTTCAGTCAAATGTTACTGAAGACGATGAAAATATTGTTTTATACAAAGACGGTATGACTGTATCAGAACTAGCTTCAGCACTAGGAGTATCAGCTACTGAAATAATAAAGAAATTAATGTCATTAGGTATGATGATGAACATTAATGCTTCATTAGATTTTGATACTGCCGAAATTCTAGTAGGAGATTATAGCAAAGAACTAAAGAAAGAAAGTACTAGAGATGAGATAAATTTTGAAGAGTTAGAAATAGTAGATAGAGAAGAAGACTTACAAGAAAGACCACCAGTAGTAACAATAATGGGTCATGTTGACCACGGTAAAACTACACTACTTGATACTATTAGAAAGACAAATGTTGCTTCTGGAGAAGCTGGTGGAATAACACAAGCAATAGGAGCTTATCAAATAGAATATAATGGTAAAAAAATAACCTTCATTGATACTCCAGGTCATGCAGCCTTTACTGAAATGCGTGCCAGAGGAGCATCTATTACTGATATCGTTATCATTATAGTAGCGGCAGATGATGGTGTAATGCCTCAAACAAAAGAAGCAATAGACCATGCTAAAGCAGCAGGGGTTCCAATTATCGTAGCGGTTAATAAAATAGATAAACCAACTGCTAATGTGGAAAGAGTATTAACTGAAATGTCTGCAAATGGTATTCAGCCTGAAGCTTGGGGTGGAGATACTATGTTTGTAAATATCTCTGCAGTAACAGGCGAAGGAATAGATGACTTACTAGATAGAATACTATTACTTAGTGAAATGGCTGAATTAAAAGCCAATCCAAATCGTTATGCTATCGGAACAGTTATTGAATCAAAAATAGATAAAAACTCTGGAGTAATAACAAATATATTAATTCAAAATGGTACCTTAAGACTAGGAGATCCAATCGTAATAGGAACATCTGCTGGTAAAGTTAGAACACTAACAAATGATAGAGGAGAGTCACTAGTAGAGGCTCTTCCATCAATGCCTGTATCAATAACTGGTCTATCTGAAAGCCCATCAGCAGGAGATAAATTTATGGCTTTTGAAAGTGAAAAGAAAGCTAAAAAAGTTGCAGAGCAAAGAAAAGAAATCGAAAAAGAAAAAAGAAATAAACCTAAAGGAGCAATATCTTTAAACGATTTATTTAGCAGAAAAGAAGCTGGCGAAAAAGAAATCAACATTATCTTAAAAGCAGATGTTAAGGGTAGTGAAGAAGCTGTAAAAAATTCACTATTAAAGTTAGATGTTGAAGGTATGAAGATAAATGTTATCAGAAGTGGTATTGGTGCCATATCAGAAAGTGATGTTGTATTAGCGGAAGCATCAAATGCTATCATCATAGGCTTTAATATTAGACCAGATCACAAGATAACTGAAATAGCTAAAGATAAAGGAATTGATATTAGATTATACGATATTATCTACAAAGTAGTCGAAGAAATGGAAGCAGCCCTTAAAGGAAAACTAGAGCCAGAATATGAAGAAAAAGTACTAGGAGAAGCCGAAGTTAGAAAACTATTTAAATTCTCTAAAGTAGGTACTATTGCCGGTTCTTATGTAACATCAGGAGTAATAAAAAGAGGAGCCAAAGCCAGAGTAATAAGAGATGGCGTTGTTGTAATAGATAGTACTATAGGTAGTTTAGCAAGAGAAAAAGATCAAGCAAAAGAAGTAAAACAAGGACTAGAGTGTGGAATAACTATTGAAAACTTTAATGATATTAAAGAAAAAGATATAATTGAAGCATATGAACTAGTGGAAATAAAAAGATAGGTGAATGTTAAAATGAAAGAAAACCCCAACACACTTTATAGAAAAAACTTTAATCAAACAAGATGTAATACTCCAACAAGAAAAAGAATAAGTGAAGTTGAAAGTAGAATAGCAGAGTGGGATAAGCATCATGCAGGAATTGCACAATCAAACTTTGCTAAATATGGAACAGGAAAATTAGCTCCGGAGGGTACAGTAGCAAGATTATCTGGAGTTCCTTATCCTAAATTAAAAAATATAAGTTCTGGAGATATTAAAAGCTTTTATTATGGTTATTATGATAGAGGAAATACCAATATTAGAATACTAATAGAGACAGGTAGCACAAGCATCCCATTACTTACAGACAACATAACAAAAGTATATCAAGAAATAAACAAAACATTCGGACTAAAGAGAAAAGAAATGCCTTATGAAGAATTAGATGAAGAAACCAAATACAATGAGATATTAAGAGTAATAGGTTTTAATGATGGTAAAAATTCAGAAATAGCTTTTGATAGTTTAAATGAAGTGATAAGAAATTGTATTCCATATAGAGAGGGATATGAACTAGGAAAACATCTTAGAGAAGATATAGACTATCAAAATATGACTTCAAAAGGCATGAGGAGGTAAATTATGGGAGATTATGAACGTACTGCTAGTGAAAGAAGAGGATCAAAAAGGCTATATACAGCAAAAGAAAATGCAGCGATAAGATCGTCAAAAGTTATGTCTACATTAAGTGATGATGCAGCAGCATCAAGAACTAAAGAAAGAATAGAAGCCTATGGCAATAGTGCTCTATATAGAAATATAGGCTCTGATGATAGGATAAATGGTAAAGTATACAATAACACTGGAAATAATGATTCTGAAATAAAATCATACGCTGCGGGTTACTACATAAATGGTGAAAAAAGAGTACTAGCAAAATTAGATAAATTAACAAAAGAAGAATCTATAGCATTAGGAGAATATGAATATAGCATCTTAGGAATACCAGTAGATAATTTAAATTTATTAAAAAAGAATGATGACTATATGACAGGATATATGAGTGCAATGTTAATGAATAATAATAGTAAAAAACATAGATAGGAGATTAATATGGAAAAAATAAGTAAAAATATTGATAGTATAGCAAGTGAAGAGCGTTTTAAAAGATCATTAAGAAATAAAGAAGCTCGTAGATTATCAGGGCCTGAAAAGACCTTTGCATCCATGATAAATACTGCAGTAAGAAAAGCCTATTTTGATGAATACTTTTATGGTATACCATTAGAAGATCAAGAATTACCTCAAATTGAGGGGATTTCAGATATAAAAGCAACCCAAACTTTCCAAGAAGGATATCAAAGAGGAGCCTTTCTTGTAAGCGTAGGAAATGTACCAGAAGAATACCAAAATATAAATAATAGTAATAAACACAGATAGGAATGATATTATGAGTATAAAATTAGATAGATTAAATCATATTCTAACAGAAGAAATATCTAAAGTAATAAGTGAAGAAGTAAAAGATACTGATGTACAATTTGTTACCATAACAGCAGTAGATATTTCTAGTGATTTATCATATGCTAAAGTATATTTTACTAATTTAATAGATAAAGATAGAGAAAAAGTAACTAAAGCATTAAATAATGCTAGTTCCTTTATTCGTGGTAAATTATTTGGTAGAGTAGAAATAAGAAAGATGCCAGAATTAACATTCGTATATGATGAGTCAATTGAATATGGAAATAAGATTGAAAAGATAATTGAAGAAATAAAGGAAGATGGTGAGTAATGAACAATATTATTAGCGAAATTAAAGTAAGCAATAATATTGTTTTACTTTGTCATAATAATCCTGATGGTGATGCTGTAGGTAGTACTATAGCCATGTATATACTATTAAAAAGATTAGGTAAAGAAGTAGATATCGTTCTAGATACTCTGCCTAAAAGATTTGGCTTTCTAAAAGTGCATTCAGATATCAAGAAAGAGAGTACTAAAAAGTATGATACAGCAGTTATACTAGATACTGGAAGTATTGACAGAGTAAATAGTGCATATTTACTTGATACTGTGTCAAAGAAACTAGTAATTGACCACCATATGACAAATACTATGTATGGAGATGTAAACCTAGTAGAGGACTATCCTGCTTGCTGCGAGATAATATATAATTTAATAAAAGAAATGAATGTTAGTATTGATGAAGATTTGGCTCTTCCTCTAGCAGTGGGATTACTAACAGATACTGGCGGTTTTGCCCACCAGAATGTTCTGCCAAGTACTTTTACTATGGCCGCCGAACTATCTTCACTAGTAGATCTTTCAGACATATATAAGAAAGTACTAAGAACCATTACCATAAACCAGTTTAATATCAAGAAGAAAGCCCTAGATAATCTAGAACTATATAATAATAATGCACTAGCAGTTTCTTTCATAACTTCCGAAGATATGGAAAAGTATAATGTTGATGAAGACGAATGTGGTATTCTCGTAGGTATTCCTCTTGAAATAGATACCGTTGAAGTATCAATATTCTTAAGAAAATACCCTAATCAAACTAGAGTATCTCTTCGTAGTGGCCATATTGATGTCAGTAGGATAGCCTCTGTCTTTGGAGGAGGAGGCCACGTAAATGCCGCTGGTATAACAACTGCTATACCTTATAAAGAACTAAAAGAAAAGTTAATAATAGAAGTAGGTAAGAGTATAAATGAATGGAATAATTGTCATAGATAAACCTAAAGACTATACCAGTAGAGATATAGTAAACATAGTATCAAAAAAATTAAATACCAAAAAAGTAGGTCATACAGGAACATTGGACCCACTAGCAACAGGTGTATTAGTACTCCCCATAGGTAGAGCTCTTAAAGTATCTGAACTCCTAACTAGTAATACCAAAGAGTACATCGCCGAAGTAATACTAGGCTATGAAACAGATATGTTAGATATAACTGGAACAGAAATCAAAAGAAATATACCCAGTGTAACTAAAGAAGAACTACTAAAAGTATTAAAAAGTTACATAGGTAAATATAACCAAGAAGTACCTCTTTATTCAGCAGTCAAAGTAGGAGGGAGAAAACTATATGAGTATGCCCGCAGTGGCACCACAGTAATTCCTCCAAGTAAAGAAGTAGAAGTATACTCTCTAGAATTAATAAGTGACTTAAAACATATAAATGGTGCAGTAGAGTTTACTATTAGATGTGAAGTAAGTAAAGGAACATATATAAGAAGTTTAATTAGAGATATAGCCTATAGTTTAAATACCTATGGTACTATGAAAAATCTAATAAGAACAAGACAGGGAATATTTACTCTAAAAGATGCTTATACTCTAAAAGATATTGAAGAGAATAACTATAAATTACTTAGTATTAAAGAGTGTCTACCCAATATAAAAACTACTGTAATAGAAGAGCCTCTCCTTACTAAAGTAAAAAATGGAATGGTACTAGATAAGTTTTTTAAAGAGAATATGTCCCTATTACTAGATAAAGAAGGAAAAGAAATAGCTATCTACATAGCAAGTGGAGATAATAAAGTAAAACCATATAAAATGATTGAGGTGTAGTATGAGTAGAATAAAAGTAATGAGTGAACTACTATCCAATAAAATAGCAGCAGGAGAAGTAGTAGAAAAAGTAGTATCAATAGTTAAGGAACTAGTGGAAAATTCTGTTGATGCCAAAAGTACTGAAATAAAAATAGACCTAAAAGAAGCAGGCCTAAGAGAAATTGTGGTTACTGATAATGGTATAGGTATGGATAAAGATGATGCTGTTTTAGCCTTTCAAAGACATGCCACTAGTAAACTATATACCGATGATGATCTATTTAACATAAACTCTCTAGGTTTCCGTGGTGAGGCCTTACCATCAATTGCTGCAGTATCCGAAGTTCTACTAAAGACATCACAAGGCGAAGTAGGAACAATTGTCCACATCAAAGGTGGAAAAATACTTGAAAATAAAAATGGTGATGCCAGAAAAGGAACACAAATAACAGTTACCAATATGTTCTATAATACCCCTGCCAGATTAAAACATCTATCCAGTCCATATGCTGAACTAGCGGGAGTTACTGAATATGTAAATAAAATGGCTCTATCATATCCAAGTATTAAGTTTAGATTAACTAATGACGAAAAAGAACTATTAAATACCGATGGGTCTGGTAATTTACTTAAAGTAATAAAATCAATATATGGTTTAGAAATAACTAAAAAGATGCTTGCGATAAATGGTTCTAATGACGACTACGATGTATCAGGCTATATTTCCTTACCCGAAGTAAATAGAGCCTCAAGAAATCATATGACTGTCCTAGTAAATGGAAGAGTAATAAGAAATCAGGTACTAAATAAAGTAATAAATGATTCTTATTCATCCTTCAAAGAAGATACTAGATATCCAATCGTGGTAATTAAAATAGATACTGATCCATCCCTAATTGATGTAAATATTCATCCTTCTAAACAAGATATTAAGTTTAGTAATTTTGAAGATTTAAAAACACTTATATCAACATTAATTGTGGATACAATAAAAACAAAATTATTAATACCAAAGATAGAAGTAAAAGAAGAACCACAATTAAAGTATGAAAATCTAGCATTAAATTTAGATCGAAATATTATAAATGAACCAAGTGAAGTAAATCCTGATAAAGAAAGATTAACTAATTTAATTAACTTTAACTATGAACAAAATAATGAATATGATACTGAAGAGGAAGAAGAATATATTGAAGAAAGACCTAAAGATACTCTCCCTGAATTATATCCTATTGGACTAGCCTTAGGTACATATATAGTATGTGAAAATGAAAAAGGAATCTATCTAATAGACCAGCATGCTGCTGAAGAAAGAATTAATTATGAGAGAAATTCTTATTTACTTGCCCATCCCAGTGGTAATACCATAACGCCTCTTATACCTATCATAATTGAACTACCTAATAATGAATTTATAAAAGTAAAAGAAAATATTGATATTTTAGATAGTTTAAATATCAAAGTAGAAGAGTTTGGTAGTAATTCATATCGTATTCTATCACATCCTACTTGGTTTACTAAGGGTAGAGAAAAAGAGATAATATCTAAAATATTTGAAGATATAACAAATAAAGGTAAAGATTTTAGTTTAGCTAAGTTTAATGATAATTTAGCTAAATTAGTAAGTTGTAAAATGAGTATTAAAGCTAATACTAGAATAACTAAAGAAGCCCAAGAAGAGATAATTAATAAACTTAGAAAGTGTAATAATCCATTTAATTGTCCTCATGGAAGACCTACTATAATACATTTTACTACTTATGAAATAGAAAGAATGTTTAAAAGAGTAGTATAAGTAAGAGCCTAGGTCTCTTACTTACATAAAAAGCCTAAGGTCTTTTTATGTTAATTTAGAGCCTATTATATAGTCTCTAAATTAAAAAATATTTATATTGTAAAGAAGGTAATATATATGAATATAGATTTTGATAGAATAGAAAAAATTTATGGTAGTAGTATAATTAATTCTATTTACTTATTAAAAGATGATGTGATAGATAACATTAAGTATTTTATATCATTAGGTTTTGAAGATACTGAAGATATTTTTGAAAGACAAGTACTAATATTTATTTGTCCAAAAGAAGAATTTAGAGTAAAAATAAACAATTTAATAAAAAAATTAGGAAATAACTATATAGAAGAAATAGAAAATGATATTTCACTATTAGATGAACTTTCATAGGAGGTAATTATGATTGAAGCTTATACATTAGAAAGTTTGTTAAAAAAATATGGTATAGATGCTACAAAAGTTATTAATAAAAATAATAACATACTAGAATATGGTGAATATCAAGATATAGATAAAACTCTAAATTATTTGGTAAAAGAATTACACATTAATGCTAGAAATATAGAAAAATGTCCTAGTATTATGTATAAGGCTGTTAATAACATCAAAGAAAACTATGAATTTTTAATAACAACAAAAATAAATACAGGCAATATAGAAACAACATTGCACATATTAAATACTAATCCCAAAAATTTAAAAGAAACATATAATTATGTATTAAATAACTATGGTATAGAATATATAAATAGAATAACATCAATACTAAGTACTTCTATTGATAGAATAAAACAAATAGAAGGACTGTTTAACGATAAATCATTAGTAATATCAGCAGCCATATCAAGAAATAGTATGGATGAAATAAAAAGGATAATTAAAGTATGCAATAAAAATAATATACCAATCACCAGTAGTGTATTTAAGAAAACATCTGAAGAAATAGAAAGAATAATTAAAGTATGCAGAGAAAATAATATACCAATTACCGGTAGCGTATTTCATAAAACGGCAGAAGAGATAGAAAAAATAATTAAAGTATGTAAAGAAAATAATATATCAATCACCGGTAGTGTATTTCATAAAACGGCAGAAGAGATAGAAAAAATAATTGAAGTATGTAGAAAAAATAATATACCAATCACTAGTAGTGTATTTCATAAAACAGCTGAAGATATAGAAAAAATAATTAAAGTGTGTAATGAAAAATTAATGAAATGAGTCTAGGAGAAAACAGAAAAGTAATGGAAAATGACATTTATATCGCCAAAAAGAGAATCAGTACAGAAAATTTTTTGTTGAAACTGAATCGACAGGCACAACCGCGCGCAGGAGCAGGCCGGAAAGCCGCTTTTTGCCAACCCCAGAAACGCGGCGGCGGGCTCTCTTCGGCAGCTGGACCCCAAAATCGCCGCGCAGCGAAAGCTCGACATCCTCGTCTTTAATTTGCAGCTTACCGAGGGCGCGGCATTTCAGACGCACACGCAGACGCTTGACTATTTAAGAAGCCTCCGCTTCAAGGTCATCGACTATACGCTCTGCAAAACGATCGACGAGGCGGTCGATACGATCGCGGCCATCGGCGAAACGCGCTATGACCTGCCGTACGACATTGACGGCGCGGTCGTGAAGCTGGATGACCTTGCGGGGCGCGCGCGCATGGGAAGCACGGCGAAGTTCCCGCGCTGGGCGGCGGCGTTCAAATATCCGCCCGAGGTCAAGGAGACTGTCTTGCAGGACATCGTCGTACAGGTTGGGCGAACAGGGGTATTGACGCCCCGGGCCATTGTCGCGCCGGTGCACTTGGCGGGAACGACGGTTACGGCAGCGACGCTTCATAATCAAGACTTCATTACCCAAAAGGATATCCGCATCGGAGACACGGTCAGAATCCGCAAGGCAGGGGAGATCATCCCCGAAATTCTCGAGGTTGTGATGGAAAAACGGCCGGCGTAAATTTTAAATTGTGCGATGAGTCAACCTGCTGGCTACGTATAATCTGAATCTTCTGTGATACAACTCTCCTGTTTCACCATTTATATACGGGTTATCTTATGGTTTAGAAACTATTGATCCTTCATAGGCAGAGAAAAAGAGAATTGTAATATGAGATACCGTTTCAAAAATTTTTCCCATTCTTATGTGATTTGCTCGTCGATTGCTCAAGCCATTCACTTGCTACGGTCAATTTTTTTGAATCTCCATATTCGGTTTTCGCATAGTCTATGCAGTATTTAATTCCGGCCCGTGTCGTGTCGCAGTTTCTTTCTAGAAGTTGAAGCATATCTTTGTCTGTAAAGCAATCGTGCTTGCATACACAGTCAAATAAATTTGAAAAGACCTCATATGATTGCGGGTATCTATTTAAAATTTGCATCTGATAAAAGGCTAACCGGTGATGTCCTAAAACTGCTATATAATTATTCCTATGCTGTTTCGGAAAATGCAATATTGCTCTGAAATTTGCATCTGTTACACTATCTGCATCCGCATACCAAAGCAGTTCAGACAATATTACCCGTAGGTGGCGATTTCGACGTGCACTCTTTAGCAGCATCTGCAAAACATCTGGACTAAGTGTTCCCGCCTTTTCCGTAAGCGAATACGAATTGTCTATATATTTTCTGTATTCGAATTTGAGAAATTTCATCGAATGAAGAAGCAACAATGAGTACTCGTTTACATCTATTTCCCTAGTAAAGTTCATAGTTTACCCACCATTCTGCAATCCCCTTGGCTATTTCGGGTAAGTTTTTCTTGATAAAGCTATTTCCTCCTTTAAGTTTTCCAAATGATTCAGCTAAGAAATCTCCTGTTTCGGTAATAGAAGCGAGCTTGTTGTTCTTATAGTAAATGTGAGCGTGAGGAGGATTATGATCATTCATTCCGCCGACCGATACACGTGCATTCCAGCCATCTTTGTTCCCAGCAACTAATTGTTGCTTACAACGATTGTGAACAAGAATGGAGATACTACCAACAAAATAGGTATGGTAATCAGCTACTTGAAAATTGTACACCCTGATGGGACTTTCGAGCAGTTCATGCTGAATTTTTTCTAGTACAACATAATCTCCGTTGACGAGTACGAGTATATCACCAGCACGCAGCCTGCATGCAGCCGTCCAGCCTTTGACTGGGCTGTAGAACGGATGCGTGGGAGTAGATACTATTTCTTCACCGCTTCTGCTGGAATCAGTTTATTTATTTCACCACGAAGATGTGAATTTACCTTAAATTCTTTCTCAAAGTCAACTATACTCATCTGGCCAGACATGAAATTCTTTATTAATGTGTCCATAATATCCTTTCACTTTGTCATATTGCATTACTCCCCCCAAAAATTTTATCCAGTAGATGTTTGTATTCAAAGAATTGCGTAATTGCGGCGGGGGTTTGGGTAACGAGTGATAGTAAATTTGTATAATCCTGTACAATATCTGTATAACCAATTACGAGAAGTTCACCTTCGCAAAAACTGAAATTTTGAACTTCCCAATCGACAGTAATATCAGAATCAACTATATCGAATAAAACGGATGGCAGAAAGGCAGGTATACTATAATCATCTATAACAAGGTAATGTGTTTTCCCTTGAACCACTATAATACTATATACCATATAGATTGTGCCAACGTTTATACAGCACCTTTGCTTACCATCACTATCTATGAACCAGTTGCTTGAGCAAACAAAATTTTGATTACTTATTGGGTATGAACAATCGATAGGAAGAACAATCTCTTCCAAACTCCCAGAATCTTCATTTCGGTTGCACCGTATTTTCATGCCGTATAATCACTCCTTATGAATTTACAAATTTAAAGTCAAAGAAAATGTTTTTTGTTGGGTCTCCTAAATAATGAATTACAATTTTTCCACTGCTTGTGTAAAACACTTGCTGGTATTTATATACTCCGGCAGGCAATCGTAAATCATTTAATTTAGTCATTATAATTTTGCCTGACCGTGGCATGCTTTTAGCTGCTTGCATTGCTAAATTTTCATTAAGACTCCGAGCAGCCGTTCGGCCAGTAGAAAATGAGTCAAGATTCCATGATGTGCTTCTTATACCATATAGTCCTACCGCTCCCACGCCGTATATGGATGTCGCCGAGGCAATTTGCCATGTTTCATACACGTCTTCGTTGCCGCCAAAGGCTTCCAGCATTGGACTTTCGCCCGTAACAGCAGAATATCCCGAATCCGCGCCATAAACAGCAGCATTTGCGCCAACTACGAATATGGTTACTTCGGCAATCGTTGCGGCAGCTGCCGAGCTTACTCCCCAGCTAGCCAAGCCTACCGACAGCGCGCATATTGCGGCGGGGGCAACAGCTGCAACAACAGCCGCTGCTGCTATTCCGCAGACGACTCCGGCAGCAATACCAAGAATTTTGGACGCTAGCCCCGAAAGGGAACCGGTAACATCGGACAGTATTACTGGGCTATTGTTGCAGTACGTAAACATATTTGCGCCAAGGATTCCCTGACCGGTGCTTGCATATGCGTCTGGGTTTATGAACCTGCCAACTTCCGGATCATAGTACCTGCTCTGGAGATAATACAGGCCAGTTTCGGTATCGTAATAATAGCCCCTATACCTCAGCGGGTTTACATCTGCTATGTCGCCGGTGGATGTGAGAACTCTGCCCCAAGCGTCGTAAGTGTATGTAGCAGCTTCAGTGCCGGTTGCGGTTATGACCTTGAGAATATCCCCCTGAAGGTTCTTAACGTAGAAGTATTCGGCGTCAGTACTATTCGCGGTTCGGGTGAAGCCTATCACATCGCCTGTGCTGTCATAGTGGAAGTAAAGGGCGTATGCGTCGGTAATGTCCGCAGCAAGCTTGCTGCCCTGCCAGACGTAGCTGTGAGCTACGCCGTTGACGGTCTTGCTTGTGCGCAGACCGGACTCGTTATAGGCAAAGCTCAGCGTGTCGCTGCCTTTGGTCATGCTTGCCAGCTGTCTGCCGCCCTGCCAGTTCATCGTCCAGCCGCGGTAGCTCAGCGGGTTTCCTATGCCGTCGTATGTTATCTCCTCGCCATTGTACGCGGTCAGCAGGTCGCCCCATTCAGCATCGCCGTAGGTGTAGGAAGTAGTCGTTCCGCTGCCGCTGACTGTGCCGCTGCCAGAGCAGGTGTACTCCGTGCGGCTGAGGATATTGCCGCCGTTGTCGTAAGTATAGTTCCACGCCTTTCCCGCCGTCGCGTTCTTCTCCCATACCAACTGGCCAAGATCATCATACTCATATGTTACGGCCTGAGCACCGGAGACGGAGAGTATATTTCCGTTGGCGTCGTAGGTGTAGTTGAAGTTTGCGGTCTTGCCGCCGTAGGAGTTCGTGACAGACTTGACCTGAGTGGTCGTGTAGGTGCTGTCAACGTCGCGGTAGGCGTAGCCGGTACCGAGGACGGTGCGGCTGCCGTTCTTGACCGTCGTCCCGGAGCTGCGGCCATGACCGTCAT
>OGYM01000989.1_pt1 | contig 21446 bp, 19 predicted proteins | sample 1576491 | NCBI WGS metagenome assembly OGYM01 (sample SAMEA3541515, study PRJEB24748) | human gut metagenome | biome: human gut; feature: human-associated habitat; material: faeces | place: China | collected 2012 | reverse complement strand
GGCACCAAGCGTCTGGTCAAGGATACCGGCGGCATCTGCCCCAAGTAAATACCAGCATTGTATTCTGGATCGAATACATATGCAGCATCTCATTGGTCAGCTTTAATTTTGCTTCTGCTAACGCCGCTTCGACGCTCAGTTCTTTAGACAAGTTATCCGGACGCAGCATTATGCTGGTTTCCAGCGCTGTCAGGACTGGAAACAGAAAGAAGCACAAAAGTGCGGTAAGCGCCACGCTCCAGAGACGCTGCTTCGTATTTTCTCTCATATATTTAAAAAACAAGCCTTTTGATGTCATAACCAGCCACCTCCGTTTCACTGATAAAGATCTCCTCCAGAGACAATGGAATGATCTCCGCAAAGATCGGGTGATACTGCTCCATCCGCGCCTCGATCTCTTCCCTGGTTCCACGCACTGTCAAGGTACACAGACTTCCTCTGGCATCTGCATGGATAATGTCCAGAGTCTTCAGATCTGCCACATTCATTCCAGGAACCAGCACACACTGGAGCTTATGGATATTTAACTTCATGTCCTCCAGATCCTTGGAAAGAAGGATTCCTCCCTTATGTAACAGTCCTACATGGTCGCAGATATCCTCCAGCTCCCGCAGGTTGTGGGAAGCGATGATCGGCGTCAGGTTTCTCTCCTCCATGTCACCTATAAAAATACTTTTCACTGTCTGCCGCATCACCGGGTCCAGTCCGTCAAATGTCTCGTCACAGAACAGATAATCCGTCCCGGCGCACACACCGCAGATCACGGAAACCTGTTTTTTCATACCTTTGGAAAATGTATTGATCTTCCGTTTCCGGTCCAGTTCAAAGCTGTCCATCAGATGGATGAACCGGTTTTTATTAAATTTCGGGTAAACGCCCATATAAAACTTCATCAGCTGCTCCGGAGTGGAATTGCTGAAGAAATACTGGTCATCGGAAATATAGAAAAACCGTGACTTCACCTCCACATTCTCATATACTTCCTTCCCATCGATGGTCACAGAGCCCTCATCCGGCTTCAAAACACCGCTGAGCATCCGCAAAAAGGTACTTTTGCCTGCTCCGTTGGTGCCGATCAGTCCAAATACACTGCCATCCCGGATCTGGGCATTTATATGGTCCACTGCCATCAGGCTTCCAAACCGTTTGGTCAGATTTTTCGCCTCTATCATAGCTTTACGCCTCCCTTTCTGTCTCATTTTCCTCATAAATCCTGACGATCTGCTCCCACAGCTGCTCCTTGGTCACCCCCAGGGCACAGGCTTCCTTGGCCAGATCCACCTGCCGCTGCAGCACTTCCTGTCTCCCGGCTTCCTTCACATGGCCGTTGTCCGCCACAAAGCTTCCTTTTCCCTTGATGGAATAGATGTATCCCTGCCGTTCCAGCTCCGCATAAGCCCTCTGGATCGTATTCGGGTTGATGGACAATTCCATGGCCAGGCTCCGCACCGATGGCAGCTGGCTGTCTTTCTCCAGCGCCCCTGTCAGCATCAGCTCCTGGAACCGGGAAATCACCTGCTCATAGATCGGACGCCGGTCCCGATAATCCAGTATGATCATAAAGTCCCTCCTTTTGAATCAAACACCGCAACCGTTCTCCATGTTTCTGTATGAACTGTATGATGTGTTTTAACTGTATTAATTATCTTAATACAGTTATAGTACAGATTCATACAGTTGTCAAGATGAAATTGGAAAATCAAAAAAACAGGAGATATTTCATAGAAAATGTGATAAAATAATTTCATAGAATTCCTCTGTATCACGGAGGAGTTGTATGAAACAAACCAGAAAATTTCAGGATCTGACCATTGGTGATAACTACATGTTCGGTTCGGTGATGATGGAAAATGATAATTGCCGTCAGTTACTGGAACGTGTGTTGGAAATGCCGATCAGCCGGGTGGAAGTCATTAAAGAGAAAAGTATGATCTACCATCCAAAATGTAAGGGAGTACGTCTGGATGTATATGCAAAAGACGAGAATAATACACATTATGACGTGGAGATGCAGTTGTTGAAACGAGATGCGCTTCCAAAACGCAGCAGATATTATCACAGCCAGATGGATATGGAGCTTTTGACTAGCGGAGCAAAATATGAAAATCTACCAAATACTTATGTGATTTTTATTTGCGATTTTGATCCATTTTCAGACGGAAAGTATCGTTACCGTTTTCGGAATGTATGTAAGGAAACGGGAAAAATATTAGAAGATGGTGCTGAAACTATCTTTTTAAACACCAGAGGAAAGAATCCAGATGAAGTTTCTGAAGAGTTGGTATCTTTTTTGGAGTTTGTACGAGCAGGACAAGATGGAAATTTTGAAGATTTTGGAGATACATATGTGACCAGGCTTCAGAATACGATTCGACAAATTAAGGAAAATCGTGGAAAGGAGAGGCAATATATGATGTGGCAGGATATAATTGACGATGCTAAAGAAGAAGGTCGCCAGGTTATGATTAAGCTGCTAAGGGATATGTTAAGTCCTCTTGGTACATTGCCTGATGAAATTATTCAGCAGATTGATCAGGAAAAGGATTTGGATAAGCTCAGTGCATGGGTGAAGCTTGCGGCGAAGGCAGAAAGTCTGAAGGATTTTATCAGCCGGATGTAAGGAAAAGAATAAAATTTTCTATAACAAAAGATAACATTTCTAAAATTCAAATGTCTCTGTGTATTGTAGGAAACAATATAAGTTATAGAGACAATCAGTAATCTATTGGCATCAAAGTTGATTCAAACAAAAAATTCAAGGAAAAGATGCAGAGGAATTCTATACTTTGTGGAAAGCGCTGCGTTGTCAATTTGATTGCAACATGTTACAATAAATGATATAGACAACACCAGTTTGACAGGAGCGCATCGATGAAAAATTTAAGCATTCCGGTTGGGGTTTCAGATTTTGAGGAAATCAGGCGGAAAGGGTATTACTATGTGGATAAATCGATGTTGATCGCTAAGCTTCTGAAGGATGAAGGAACGAAGGTAACGCTGATTACCAGGCCCAGGAGATTTGGTAAGACTCTGGGGATGAGTATGCTGGCGAATTTTTTTGATGTCAGGAAGGATAGACGGGATATTTTTGAAGGGTTGGAGATAGCCGGAGAGCGGAAATTGTGTGAGAAATGGAGAAATCAGTGCCCGACTTTATTCCTTTCTTTGAAACGGGTGGATGGTCTGGATTTTCAGAATGCGTATGGGATGCTGGGTTCGGTGCTGGCGGAGCTTTTGCGTGGAACATCAGTATCTTCTGGGCAGTGACCGGGTGGAGACATATGATAAACGGCTGTTTACACGGGTGATGGATAATGCAGCAACTCCGACAGAGATCAAGAATTGTCTGTTGGCGTTAACACGGGCGATGTGGGCATATTATGGAAAACAGGTGGTGCTGCTGATTGATGAGTATGATGTGCCGGTGGCAAAGTCCAACAGTCACGGATATTATCTGGAGATGTTGGATGTGATGAAAGGGCTACTGCAGGTGCTGAAGGACAATCAGGCTCTGGATTTTGCAGTGATCACAGGTTGTTTGAAAATCGCCAAGGAGAGTATTTTTACTGGAACGAATAAGTTAGAAACGCTGCTGGCGGGCGGATATATTATTCAGAAAATAGATGAAAATCTGACTTATGATTATCTTCATTCATCGGAGGATAATCTGTGGAGTATTTTGTATCTGACCGGATATTTGACCAGCGTGAGGGAAACGGAACTTTCGGCTCCTTTGGCAGAGGGGATGACGGCTCTTATAATCCCGAATGTGGAAATTAAGGAAATATTTGAAACAACAGTCAGACGGTGGTTTGATGAAAGCGCAAAGGAATGGGACCGGAAGGAGTTGTTCCATGCAGTATGGAACGGTGATACGGAAGGATTGACCAGGGAAATGAATAAATTGCTTCGTCGGACGATCAGTTATCATGATTATAAAGAGGATTTTTATCATACATTTCTGGCTGGTATTTTTACTGGGGCCGGATATTGCAATATGATCAGATTTGTTGTTATGGAATATCATTTTTTAAGAAACGGTGTCTGGTAAAAAAAGATAAAAATGATGAGGAATTTTATCAGTCGTTAAAATGATTGGAAAGTAGGGAAGAGTATTTTCGTGTCACCGGATTTGAAACAGGTCCCCAGTTTTTTAGTTTAATTTTCAAGAGAAATCCCCCTTATAAATCAAAAAAATCTACCCGTGGAATGCTGATCTGCGCAGTGTCCTGGGTGACATTTATATGAGATATTGGAACAAGGCAGCCAACGGGATATTCGCAGACGGTCATGGATGCAGAAATCTCTGCGCCACATTCTGGACAGGTGGTTTCGAGTGTGCAAAGGTATTCGGTTTCTTCGCCCATTCCATGATCGTGATCGGTTGTGTTGGAAGATTCAATTTCCCACGTTGCTCCAAAGGTGCTGTGACATTTATTGCACTTGCAGGTGGATTGGCCAATTAACATCATATCATTTACTCCATAGAAAGTCTTTTGTTTATTTTATCATTTTTGTGATGGGATTTCAATCTGGAATTTCTGTGATAGGGTATTAAGATTATGAATGTTCGGGCGGCGTTTTTCGAAGTAAAATATTAGAAATTAGGGAGCTTTTGAAGGCTCCCTTGAGTCTGGATTGTTCTTTGAACAGAACTTTTCAATGCCGATAGGCAGTTTTTTGAAATTATTTGTCATAATATTATTTTAATTTATCCAGAATCTCATCTGTGCTCATACCGCTGTTCAATAACTGCTGGAGCATGGATTCTAACTGGATCTTCTTGGCTTCTTCTTCGGCTTTGGCTTCTTCTTCGGCCTTCCTGGTCTCCAGTTTGGTGAGTTCTTTTTCGATGGAATTTAAGGTTTTCTTTTTATCTTTTAACTGAGCTTTGAGAGCTTCCAGCTGATCGGTGATGGAGGTGATCTCGGCGCTGATCTGCGTTTTTTCGTTTAATTTTTCTTCAATGAGTTCCGTGTAATCTATGGTAGAAATAACTGTTGTTTTTTCGGCCGTTTTTGTTTTATTTTTGCTTCCTTTTGGTCTTGGCATATGAAAGAACCTCCTATATTTTATTTATTTCAGAATAGCATTTTGTATGAGTAAATACAAGTGTTTTTTGAAGGTTACGTATAGTTATGGTATACTGCTGTTTGCGCAACGCGTGAACAGTAACTACTGGAAGAAAATGCGGAAAAGGAGTGGAAGAATGATATTTCTTGTGTTTTGTGGAATATTTTTGATGATGAATTGGGTGACGGTGAATATCTATCTGTTTGCGTGGGATGCGATTATGCTGGCAACGGCGTATGGGTATTTGAAACGGGAAAATGAGGCGTTTTTGAGAAAAATTTTGCGGATATCGATGATCAGTGCAGTGGCGTATGTTCTGGTACGGATCGTTCGGGGAAATATCTTTTCCTGGAGTCTTGAGGGGCGGTCATGGGTGTTTTACGCGTTGACAGTCATAGCGGTGGGGCTTGTGACGGTATTTTTTGTGAGTTTGTGGAAATATAGAAAATCAGGGAATATGGAGTCAGGACAAGGCGAAGTTTGGAAAGAGAGGACAGCGGATGGAGCGGCAGAAACGTTATTAAAGAGCAGAAAGCATGATTTGAGGCGTGTGGAGACGTATCTGGAACAGGTCCATATCGTAGGAATCAATGGAGAATGGGGGACTGGAAAGACATTTTTGATGGAAGAGTTCTGCAAGAAACATCGGGAAGAATATGAGTTTGTCCGTGTGGATCTGCTGACCTGTAATCTGGATCAGGTGGATGTATTTCTTTTGCAGGAGATGGAGGCGATTTTAAGAAAGCACAGGATTTACCCCCGGTATTCCAGAAGTCTCTGTAATATGATGAAGGATCATTCTTGGTTAAAGGATCTGCGGGAACTGCTCCGGATGGATAATGAAGTAAAGTCGGTAGTATTTGATGGATTCAGGCAGGATATGAAGAAGCTTGGTAAACCGGTGGTTGTGATCGTAGAAGATCTGGACAGGGTAGCGGATGGAAAGGTGATCCGGAAGATTCTGGATCTGACAGAGCGATTGTCCTGTGACTGGATCAAGGTGGTGATGGAATATGATGTGGAAAATCTGAAGGAGCTGGGATTTGATAGAAAATATATTGAAAAATATATTCCTTATGTAGTCAATCTGACGGAGATTTCTTTACAGAGTTTATTAAAAGTATTTTGGGATACCAGGAAGAATTTTTCAAAGTTTCATTTTTTATATCTGGATGTTTTTATGAGTGAAAATATTTGCAAATGTCTGGGGATACCACAGGCGTTTGCCTGGCAGTGGGAGCGGATTTCTGTACGTAAAGTAAAAGTATTTTTGAAGGAGCTGACGATTGCCATGGAGAATTTGGAAGGAATGGATTCAGAGTATTGGAAGACGGAGGCTGCTTTTCTGGCGATGAAGCATTTCTCGTCGGAAATTTATGAGGAACTTTCATTTCAGGAAGATTTTATTGAAGAATTGCGTTTTGGGTGTCCATGGGGAAGCGAGAGATATAATTTGATGGAGCTGTTTGCATTGAGACGTTGGAATGATGCAGGAAAGGAAGGGGGACTGAGCCTGGAACAAACGCGGAAGATGTTTATGGATGATTCAGAAATGGCGAAAGAGAATCGTCAAAAGTTATGTCTGCTATGTTCGATGGATTATAATATTTACGTGATGGATGAAGAAAAGCAGGAAAATCGGCAGCTGGAGGCGGAAAAAGGAGGTTCTCTTGGGGAAAAACGGTTGGAGCACCGGTATACGATGGAAACGTGGCAGGCTGAGCAGCTGAATCGGAATGAGAAGGTCAGCCGGTTGATCGTAAATCTTTATGCCAATGGAAGGTCGGAACTGACAGATGCTGAGAAAAATGCAGAAGATTTTATCCGTGAGGTGTTGATGAAAGAACCGGAACAGCAGGAGGAGGCGTGGAGAACATTTGGAGAAAGAACATTTCAGGAGGAGTATGAGAAGGAAGATAACGGAACGATCTTCCGATGGGGCGGAAACCACTGGATCGAGCTGGCCCAGGCATTGTGTTTGTTTATGAAGAGAAAGCCTCAGGGAAAGGCAGAGGCGGGAATCTGGCTGAAATTCAATGATTTTTGTTGCCGGAAAGGTCGATTGGAGAACCAGATCACACCAGAATATATCCGTTGGTGCAATTACATAAAGCTGGATAAAAAGGAAGTATTTCTGGATGTAATACGCCGATTCTGCGGGATGGAAGTGGTTGGAAATCTCAACACAGATAAAGAGTATATCAAATTTTTGAGAAATAGCTTCCGTTACGGATACTTTCATGGCTATTTTTCGGATTATGAAGACTGGAAATTGGAACTGCCAGAATGGAATCCGGAGATGACGAAATATGTAAAAGAAATTCTTCAAGGGAAAGCAAAGAAAACGGAACAGGAAGCGGTGTCTGGAATCTATGGAAAACTTGCCAGTGAAGAATTAAAGCTTGTGGGCAACTTTTTAAAGAAAAATATTCAGGTGATCGAGGCTGCCCCAGAGGCACAGAAGCACCGGCATACGGTGAAGATGGAGACAAGGACCAGGTGGGAGTATTTAAATGAGGAAGCTTATCAGGAACTGGAACGGTTGGCTGATCGTGGTGTGACGAAAGCAGAGTACCGGAAAATCCTACAGGACGCCTATGGGGAGGGCAAGATTTCCCTTGCGGAAATGCGCCGCCTGCTTCAAAAATTTCAGAAATAATTGTTTTGAAAATTGTTCTATTTACTGGGTTGTTTAATAAATGGTGATATGATAAAATAAAACTCAGTGAAAAAACGAAGGAGTAAAGAAAATATGGAACCAAACAGTACATATGATCAGGAAATTGATTTAAAAGATCTGATGTTTGCGGTACTTTATAAGTGGCGCCCGGTAGTGATCGCTGCAGTTGTGATCGGTCTTTTATTAGGCGGCTTCAAGGCATTTTCTACTTATAAGAGCCAGAATGATCCGACTGTGATTACAGAGAAGGAAGCGGATTATCAGAAAGATCTGGAGATTTATGAGAAGAATAAATCGACCGGCGAGAGAGAAATTGACAATCTGTTAAATGATATTACAGAGCAGCAGATGTATTTAGAAAAATCTGTCCGCATGAATATGAGCCCTTACGATGTGTGGGAAGCAAAGATCGATCTGTTTGTGAAGACGGATTATGTGATCATGCCTGACATGGTATATCAGAATGTGGATTATACGGATACGATTTTACAGGCATATCAGTCTGCGTTGACCAATACGGAGTTTTTACAGAAGGTAGCAAAAAAGGTCGGTACAGAACCGCGCTATTTGAAGGAACTGATCGATATTCAGGTAGATCAGAAGATTCTGTCTGTTAAGGTGAATTATACGGATGAGAAATCGGTAAAAGAGATCATGCAGTACGTCTTAAGTGGTGTGGATGATGCAAAGGCAAAGATTGAGGAGACCATTGGTGCCCACACGATCAGTGTTGTGGATGAAAGCGTAGGATCCAAGGTTGATCTGGAGTTAGCCGATGCACAGAAAGAAGAGAGTACCAGACTGGTTGATTTAAACACAAGCCTGGAAGAAAAGCAGGACGCTTTAGATGAATTGCAGGAGCCGAAAAAGATAGTAGATTCTACTTCAGCAGCAGCAAAGAGTGGTATCAAATATGGGATTCTTGGAGCGGTGTTGGGTGCATTTATGGCGATATTTTTCGTCTGCGTGGCATTTTTAATGACGGATGGCATCTATGCAGCAAAAGATTTAAGAAACCGTTACAAACTCCGTGTTCTTGGAACGTTACCGGCGAAGAAGGCAGGCGGTATTGATGCTTCTTTAAGAAAGATGGAAGGCCGTGCTTCTGAGGAAGATGACAAGACATACGGTCTGATCGCTGCCAATGTCCGTAGTTTCATGGGCGATGCCGGGAAGATCCTGGTGGCTGGCTGTGCTTCGGCAGACGCGTTTAACCGGGTTGCTGAGAAATTAGTAGCAGAGTTAGGCGATTGTCAGGTAGTGAAGGGCGGTAATCTGTTAGAGGATGCAGAAGCGTTAGAGAAGCTTTCTGATGCTGACGCAGTGGTATTTGTAGAGGAATGTAAGGTTTCCAAGTACAGCCAGGTAGAACTGGAGCTGGAGAAGGCGAAAGATCTCCAGAAGGAAGTGCTCGGCTGTGTGGTATTAGAATAATTGTAACTATGAAGGTACGGGATCGTTACGAACGATTCATTATGTGCTGCCTCCGGGGAGGGCAAGAAAGCCTGCTTGGGGGCAGTTTCTGGATTTTGACATATATTATAGATAGAAAGCTTAAGCGTTGGGGGCGGATGCTCTGGATGGACCAGGAGCAGGACATATTGAACAGATACATGATTTTTACAGAAAAAGAGAGGACAGACAAATGTGTGGTATTGTAGGATATGTAGGTAGCGAGCAGGCAGCTCCGATTTTGCTGCATGGACTTTCTAAGCTGGAATACCGTGGTTATGATTCCGCGGGACTGGCAGTTCGTGATGGTGTAAAGAATGTGGAGATTGTAAAGGCAAAGGGACGTTTGAAGGTGCTTGCAGAGAAGACCAATGATGGAAAGGCTCTGGTAGGAACCTGTGGAATCGGCCATACCCGTTGGGCAACTCATGGTGAACCATCGGAGCTGAATGCCCATCCTCATTGCAGCGATGACGGGAATGTAGTAGCTGTCCACAACGGAATTATTGAAAATTATCAGGAACTGAAGGAGAAACTGTTAAAGCATGGCTATACCTTTTACTCCGCTACCGATACAGAGGTAGCAGTTAAGCTGATCGATTATTATTATAAAAAATACGCAGGAACTCCGGTGGATGCCATTAACCATGCCATGGTCCGGATCCGTGGTTCTTATGCACTGGCTGTGATGTTTAAGGATTATCCGGAGGAAATCTATGCAGCGCGGAAAGACAGCCCGATGATCATTGGCATCACGCATGGAGAAGATGGAAAAGAAGGTGCGGCTTATCTGGCATCTGACGTTCCGGCAATTTTAAATTATACCAGACATGTATATTATATCGGCAATATGGAGATGGCCCGCTTAAGAAAGGGCGAGGTGACTTTCTTTAACCTGGACGGTGATGAGATTGAAAAGGAACTGACAGAGGTAAAATGGGATGCAGAGGCGGCAGAGAAAGCCGGATTTGAGCATTTCATGATGAAAGAGATCCATGAGCAGCCGAAGGCAGTGGCAGACACCTTCCATTCAGTATTAAAGGACGGCAGGATCAATCTGGAAGAGATGGGATTGACGGAAGAGGCGATCAAGGAAATCTCCCAGATCGTGATCGTAGCCTGCGGCTCTGCTTATCACGTAGGTATGGTAACCCAGTATGTGATGGAAGATCTGGCACGGATACCGGTTCGGGTGGAACTGGCATCGGAATTCCGTTACCGCAGACCGATTCTGACGAAGGATACGCTGGTGATCGTAGTCAGCCAGTCTGGTGAAACAGCTGATTCCCTGGCGGCTCTTCGTGAGGCGAAGAACCATGGTGTGAAGACCTTAGCCATTGTCAATGTAGTGGGAAGCTCTATTGCCAGAGAGGCGGATTATGTGTTCTACACACTGGCTGGTCCGGAGATTTCTGTGGCAACGACCAAGGCTTACAGTGCCCAGCTGATCGCAGGATATTGTCTGTCCATGGAATTTGGCCGTGTGAGAGGTCAGGTGGATCAGGAAGCTTATGATGAAATGTTAGCGGAACTGGAAACGATTCCGGATAAGATCACAAAGATCTTAGAGGACCGGGAGCGGATCCAGTGGTTTGCTTCAAAGCAGGTGGCGGCGAAGAACATTTTCTTCATTGGCCGTGGGATTGACTATGCCATCAGCATGGAGGGAAGCCTGAAATTAAAGGAGATTTCCTATATTCATTCGGAGGCTTATGCGGCAGGTGAGCTGAAGCATGGAACGATTTCCCTGATCGAGGATGGAACGCTGGTGATCGGTGTGCTGACTCAGAGTGGATTGTATGAGAAAACCCTCAGTAATATGGTAGAGTGCAAGAGCCGTGGGGCATATCTCATGGGTCTGACCAGCTATGGCCATTACAATATTGAGGATACGGCAGATTTTACTATTTATGTACCGAAGACGGATGAGCATTTTGCAGCATCTTTAGCGGTAGTTCCGTTACAGCTGCTTGGTTATTATGTCAGTGTGGCAAAGGGACTGGATGTGGATAAGCCGAGAAACTTAGCGAAGAGCGTGACGGTAGAGTAAAGAAAATACAGAATTAAACGAAAGAAAAAAACCCCGGATTCAAGTTTGTAAATGTGTATGAATCCGGGGTTTTTTGAATAAGCGAGTATGTTTGCAGAAAGCGAAAATTTTTATTGAGCTTTTAAGAAGGTTCATGAGAAGGTGCTGTTCAATTTTCGACTAATAAATTTTGCAGTTTTTTCACTGCATATCCAAGAATCTCTCCATGATCAAATGCCAGCCCATTTTCTGGATTCAGCAGAGTCAGATGCAGCGCAGGTGGAAGGAGTGAGGCAGCGCTTTCTGGATAGGTTTCCTGAAAGGTGAGATGGATGGTGGCTGGCTCTGTGGAAGATGTGTCCTTTAGATCCAGATTCCATTGTCCGTCTTTTTCTTTGGTCAGGAAGATCTGGAACCAGCGGGCGTCTTTTGCGTCATCGGCAGCTTTCACTTGAAGTTTGGTAGCGTCCAGAAGAGCAAGGTAGGCGCAGGAGATCACCCATCGTCTGGGATCGCGTCCTGGGGTACTGAAGGTACGGATCGGTTCCAGACAGGCGCAGTCAACACCGGTTTCTTCCAGAAGTTCCCGGCGGGCAGCCTGGTCTACGGACTCATCCGGGTTTACAAAGCCGCCAGGAAGTGCAAATTGATCTTTGTAGGGAGATTTGCCGCGGCGGATGAGAAGTACCTGGAGAGAGCCGTCCGAGAAACGTGAAAAAATCACCATGTCTGCCGTCACAGATGGTTTTGCATATTTTGAATCATCATAGGTTTTTAAAAATGTCTGGTCTTCGTGGGATAAATTCATAAGCTTTCCAGCACTTCCTTTCTTTCTGGAATGGAGGTAGATGCTCCATTACGTGTGACGGAGATAGCGGAAGCCATAGAGGCTTCTTTCATGGCAGCCTGCACATCAGCACCTCTGGCGATGGCGGCGATGAAGTATCCGGTATAGGTGTCTCCAGCAGCAGTCGTGTCTACAGCTTGAACTTTGAATGCGGACTGTGCGTGGTGGGTCTGATGATCCAGATAGATACTGCCAGCGGTTCCCATGGTGAGAAGAATGTGGCAGGACGGATATTTCTCTAAGAGAATGTCCGCGTAATCCTGCGGATTATGGGCGGTGACGTCAGAAAGATCTGCGGCCTCAATCTCATTTAACACCAGATAGGAGATTTTGGACAGATCAATCTCCTTTAACTGTTCTGTAATTGGAGATGGATTCAAAAAGATGGTCATACCCTTTTCGTAAGCCTGGTCTACCAGATAAGGCAGGTTGTTGATCTCATTTTGCAGAAGCAGGATATCGCCCTGCTCAAAATGGGACAGGGTCTCGTCGATCTGTTCTCTGGAAATGGCCTGGTTGGCGCCGCCAAAGAGAATGATACAGTTCTGGCCTGTCTGAGATACCTGGATTAAGGCATGGCCGGTAGGCATATCCAGTGTTTTTAAGAAGTCTAAGCGTACCTGGCTGTCTTGCAAGGCGTCGGAAAGCATCTGACCGTCGTTGCCGATACAGCCTGCATGCCAGACATCAGCGCCTGCTTTTGCCAGGGCAATGGACTGGTTTAAGCCCTTTCCGCCGCAGAAAAAATTGAGATTTTTGGAAGAAATAGTTTCGCCTGGGCGTACAAAGTTGTCTACCTGGTATACTTTATCGATGTTTAAAGAACCAAAATTTAAGATTTTCATGTGTGTTTACCTCGTATATCAGAATTCTGGTTTTATTATAATTCATTTGCGGAAAAATGACTACGGGGAAAGTGAAAAGTCAAGACTTTACGAAATGATGTTTCAGGATTAAACTAAAGATAGTTCAGATCCTGATAGAAAAATATGGAAAAGGAAAGGAACGGTGTGTCGGATGGATGGTCTGGCAGATAGTTCCCAGGGAATAAGTATGGAAAGAAATGGAATCAAAAGTTCAGAAGAACTGCGTAGAAGCTTGCGTGCAGTTGACCGGAAAAGTTATCCGGCCTATAAATCGCTGGCAGGTGGCTATGATTTTGGCAGATACCAGTTATGGATCGACCATGTGCAGGGGGATCCATTTGCGTCCCCATCCAATGTGCATATTGAGATCAGTCAGAAAGTGGCGGGATTTCCGGAAGATTACTATAAGGCAGGGCCAGCAAGACGGGGACTTTCTGATTTCCTGATCCGCCAGTTTGCTGGTCAGGTGGAAACATATAATTTCAAAGCGAAAGGTTCTGGAAAAAGCGGTTTGATCACGATCACCAGATGTGGACAGGAAGTTCTGGAGCGTTCTGCCTGTGAGATGGATGAGAAACGGATCCAGATGCGGTTTTTTGTGGGATTTCCGGCTTTTGGGCGGACCATTCAGGCGGGAGAACTGGAGAAGATTTTATTTGAATTTCTTCCAGCCTGTGTGGAGAAAAGCCTGATTTACCGAAAACTGGACCAGAAAAAGGTGCAGCAGGCGGTGTGGCTAGCAGAGGATCAGGCAATGCTGCGGCAGATCTTGAAAAAAGAGAAGCTGGTGGCGTTTGTGGCTAATGGTTCAGTTCTGCCGAGAAAAAGTGGCGTGTCAGATCTGCCTATGAAGGACAGCGTTCCATTTGAGTCACCGGCTTCCATGGAGCGGACCTTTGTGCTGCCACATCGGGGAGAAATCAGGGGAATGGCGGTTCCAGAGGGAATTACCCTGATCGTTGGCGGCGGATATCACGGAAAATCCACGCTTCTGGATGCGTTGCAGATGGGCGTTTATGATCATATCGCTGGAGATGGCCGGGAGTTTGTGCTGACGGAGAATACTGCCGTGAAATTGCGGGCGGAGGACGGGCGAAGTGTGAAAAATGTGGATATATCCCTGTTTATCAATAACCTGCCAAATGGAAAAGATACCCATCAGTTTTCCACACCGGACGCCAGTGGAAGCACATCACAGGCAGCTGCGGTGATGGAGGGATTGGAAGCAGGAACGAGGCTGTTTTTGATTGATGAAGATACTTCCGCCACCAATTTTATGGTCCGGGATGATCTGATGCAGCATGTGATCCACACAGATCAGGAGCCAATCACCCCATTTCTGGAGCGGGCGAGAGATCTGTATGAGCAGTCGGGCGTGTCTACGATCCTGGTGGCAGGCAGTTCCGGAGCATTTTTCTATATTGCCGACTATGTGATCCAGATGGACCGTTACTGTCCGGTGGATATCACGGAAAAAGTGAAGGAAATCTGTGGACAGTATCAGGCTCCAAGAATCCGTGCGCCGCATTATCAGATCCCAGAATTTAACCGTATGATCCGTGTCCCTGAAAATAGAACGCAGGAAAATGGTTCCTATGACAGAAGGGCAAAGGGACGGAAAGGTGAAAATGACGAAAAAGGACAGGAATCCGGTGGACGAGAAGATCGGATGAAGATCCGTGTTTCAGGCCGGGATGGTTTTTCGCTGGATCATGAATCTGTAGAAATGCGTTTTGTGGAGCAGCTGGCAGATGGAGAACAGTCTGCAGCCCTGGCCCAGCTGTTGCGCTATGCCTTAACGAGAGAATTAAAAGAAAATGGCTGCAGTGTTGTAGAATTGGCTGACCGTCTGGAGCAGCTTCTGGATCAGAAAGGCTGGTCGGCCTTTAGTAGTCCATGGATTCCATGTGGACTGGCGCGGCCGAGAAGACAGGAGATCTTTGCGGCATTCAACCGATATCGGAGGTAATCAAATGGCATTTACGGAGAGAATTTCTGCTGCCTGCGGAAGAAAAAAGGCAGAACTGGTATTGAAACACGCAAAAATCGTCAATGTATTTACAGAAAGCATCGAGGACGGCGATGTGGCTGTGGAAGACGGCGTGATCGTGGGAATCGGTGAGTATGATGGAGTCCGGGAGATTGATGTCCAGGGGTGCTATGTGACTCCGGGACTGATTGATGGACACATCCATCTGGAAAGCTCTATGGCATCACCAGAGGAATTTGCCCGGATGGTGGTGCCTCATGGAACGGCTGCGGTGATCACAGATCCCCATGAGATTGCCAATGTGGCCGGAACTGCTGGAATCCGTTATATGCTGGAGGCAACAGAAGGGTTAGCTCTGGATGTGTATTTTATGATGCCGTCCTGTGTGCCGTCTACAGGACTTGATGAGGCAGGAGCTGTGCTTCGCGCTTCAGATCTGGAAGCATTTTATGACAATCCACGGGTACTGGGACTGGCGGAAATGATGAATTCTTACGGTGTGGTAGCGGGAGATCCGGAATGTGTGGAGAAACTGGAAGTGACCAGAAATCATGGGAAGCTGATCGATGGCCATGCGCCTATGCTTTCTGGCAAAGGACTGAATGCGTATATTACGGCTGGCGTGCAGTCGGATCATGAGTGTTCCACATTTGAGGAGGCGAAGGAGAAATTCGCCCGAGGCCAGTGGATCATGGTGCGACAGGGAACGGCAGCTAAAAATCTGGAAAAGCTGATGCCGATGTTTGAAGCACCGTACTATCAGCGGGCTATGTTGGTGACGGATGATAAACATGCGGGAGAACTGGGGAGAGATGGTCATATTGACAGTATCATCCGGAAAGCTGTAGGGTATGGTGCAGATCCAGTGAAGGCGGTGAAAATGGGCTCCTTGAATGCGGCGGAGTATTTTGGACTGAAAGGCATGGGTGCTGTGGCCCCTGGGTATCAGGCGGATCTGGTGATTTTTGAGGATCTGAAGGATTTTCGGGTGAAACAGGTGTACCGACGAGGCAGGCTGGTGGCGGAAAATGGAAAAATGGTGACGGAATCAGCCAAAGAGCGTGCGGAAAAGGTCTGGGATGAAGAAATCCAGAGCCGGGTGTTCCATTCTTTCCATATGAAGCCGATTGAGATCAAGGATCTGGAACTTCCAAAGACCGGATCGAAGGTGCGTGTGATCGATCTGATGGATCATGAATTGACGACCAGGGAGCGGATCGAGGAATTTAAACAGGTGCCGGGACTGGCTCCTGGTGTAGATCTGGAGAAGGATATTGTGAAGGTTGCGGTGTTTGAACGGCATCGGGGAACTGGTCATGTGGGACTGGGATTTTTGGGAAATTATGGACTGAAGCGAGGGGCTGTGGCTACCAGTGTAGGGCATGATTCCCATAACCTGGTTGTGGCCGGAGTCTGCTATGAGGATATGATCGTGGCGGGCAACCGGGTGCTGGAAAATGAAGGCGGGCTGGCGATTGCAGTGGATGGTGAGATTGTGGGAGATCTGCCATTGACGGTTGCAGGACTGATGTCGGATCTGCCGGTGGAAGAGGCGGACCGGAAGTTGGAAGAAATGAAGACGAAGCTTGGTGAACTTGGAATCCGGGACGGGATTGATGGATTTATGACGCTGGCGTTTGTGAGTCTGCCGGTGATTCCGGCAATCCGTGTGAATACGTTGGGAGTTGTGGATGTGGAACGGCAGGAGATCATCGATGCAGTGAATTTTACAGAACTTTAACCATAAAAATTTTTCTTTTACATGTCTTCAAAAACCAGATCAGGATCAAAAAACGATTTTACATGAATTTAACATTTATTTTACGGCTTTGCGATAGCACGCAGAGCCGTTTTTTTGTATGCTTAGGCAGAAACAAAGGAAAAAATCAATGTAAAATCAAGGAGAGTATGATGAGTGAGCATGTAACCATTCTTTTTGGCCTGGCTGGTGGTCTGGCGCTGTTCTTATATGGTATGAACAGCATGAGTGATGCGCTGCAGAAAGCGGCTGGCGAAGGCATGAAAAAGATTTTAAGCTTTTTAACAAAGAATGCGGTTATGGGAGCGCTGGCAGGTATGCTGGTAACAGCAGTACTTCAGAGCAGTTCTGCCACCACGGTTATGGTGATCGGATTTGTCAGCGCAGGTTTAATGTCTCTGCCACAGGCAATTTCTGTTATTTTTGGTGCGAATATCGGTACCACCATGACAGCCCAGTTGATGGCATTTAAGATTTCCGATTATATTTATCCAATCATTTTTATTGGATTTATGATCAATTTTATCAGTAAGAAAGAAAAAATCAAAAATATCGGTATGGTTGTTTTTTCCTTCGGTCTGTTATTTGAAGGAATTGAGATCATGGGAAAAGTCATGAAACCACTGGCTTCCAGCCCGTTTTTCCTGGATCTGATGGGTAAGGTAACGCATGTTCCGGTGTTAGGCGTACTGCTTGGTATGACAATGACCCTGGTGGTACAGAGCAGTTCTGCGACCATTGCGGTGCTGCAGAATTTCGCATCCCAGGCGGGTCCGGATGGTGTCAGCAGTGTCATTGGTCTGACAGGAGCGATCCCAATCCTGCTGGGAGATAATATTGGAACGACCATTACGGCGCTGTTGGCGTCCATCGGACAGTCCAAGAATGCAAAAAGAACGGCGGTTGCCCACAGTATTTTTAATATTACAGGAAGTATCGTATTCTTATGCTTAATTCCGGTGCTGGCTTCTTTTGTCCGTTTTATTTCCCCAAAGGGAAATGAGATCGATGTGATCTCCAGGCAGATCGCCAATGCCCACACCACCTTTAATGTGGTATGTACCCTGATATGGCTGCCGCTTCTGCCGGTGATGGTGAAGATTGTTACCTTCTTAATAAAGGGAAATGACCGTGTGGGGGAGGCTGCTTACAAGCCAAAATTTTTAGACGAACATGTGATTTCTCAGCCGGTGGCAGCCATGTGCCTGGTTTCTAAGGAGATTACCGGACTTTCTGAAACTGCGAAGGAGATGCTTGCGTCTTTGAATGCATATGTGGCGAAAAAAGAGCCAGAAGCTGCTTATGAAAAATTTGTAAGTAGTCACGGAGCAGTGAAAAGGCTTCAGGATCTGATTGCAGCTTATATTTCCAGAATGTTTTCCAGTGGCGCGTTGACAGAGCAGCAGGCGGAACAGACGGCGGGACTTCTCTATGTGTCCAACAATATTGACCGTATTGCTGACCGTAGTGATGAGATCCGTGAAGTTCTGGAGCAAAACCGGGCTGGAAAGAAACCATTTTCCGATGCGGCTTGTGCAGATGTGGAAAATGGAATTAAGATTCTGGAAAATTTGTTCCAGGAGGCGATGATCGTGGTAGAAACCGGTGATGAAAATAACATTGCCCAGGTGGAGAAAGACAAAAACCACATGCGGAAGGTTCAGAAACAGTATAATAAAGCGCACTTGAACCGAATCAAAAAGAAACAATGTTCCGCAGAATTGACTGCAGACTATTCCAGGCTTCTTTACAGTATGGACAGAATCGCAGATAACTGTGTGGGAATTGCAGAAGAGGCAATGGAACAGGTACCATTTGTGAAACTGTATGAGGAAAATGCAAGGCAGGAGGCTGCTGCAGGAGAAAAGCGGTGATCTGGCGATGAATACAGGACATGGGGAGAATTAAAGTAACATGCTGCGATGGATACAGAATACAGGCTGGATTTTTCGGACTTTAAAACGATGTCTGGAAAATGACAGACCAGAAAAAATAATAGAAACCGGACACCGGGAAGGAGATTATGAAATGTTGACGGATGACATTTCTCTCTATTTACCAGACAAACCTGGATGAGTTTTTCATGGTTCGGGTAGGATCTCTGGAAGATATGAAGCTTTTGGATGAGGAAACCAGAGAAAATAAGACCAACATGACTCCTCAGGAGCAGATCGATGCCATTTTAAAACGAGTGAAGGCCTTAAATGACGAAAAAGATGTGGTTTACGATCATGTAATGAAACTGGTAGAGGATGCGGGAGTGCGTCTGGTCAGCTTCCGGGATATGGATAAGGCTGAGAGTAAGAGTCTGGAAGCTTATTTTATAAAAGAAGTGCTTCCACTGCTTTCTGTTATGATCGTGGGAAGAAAGCAGCCATTTCCATTTTTAAAAGGACAGGAGATCTACGCCCTGGCGATCCTGGATACCAAGGGTGGAAAGGAAAAGATCGGTATCATTCCGTGTACCAATGAGATGCTTCCAAGGCTGATTGCGGTTCCAGAAAGAGAAAATACCTATATTTTATTGGAAGAACTGATTCTTCATTTTCTTCCAAATGCTTTTAAGGGATACAAAGTACAGGAAAAATCGGTTCTCCGGGTAACCAGAAATGCAGATATTGATGTAACGAAGGTTTATGACGAGGATTTAAACTACCGTGACCAGATGGCTCAGGTTGTGAAATTGAGAAAAAAACTGGCTCCGGTCCGTCTGGAACTGACCAGGGATATTGCACCGAAGATGGTGGATAAGGTCTGTGAGTATCTGGAACTGACCAAGGATCAGGTGTTCTTTTCCAAAGCTCCGCTGGAACTGTCCTTTCTATTCCAGATCGAGGATGCATTAAGGAAAAATCCGGAGCTGGTATTTCCGAAACGCCTGCCACAGCAGACGGATCAGCTGGATCCAATGGAGCCGGTTCTGCCTCAGGTGCTCCAGAAAGATGTGCTGTTTTCTTATCCATATGAGAGTATCCGTCCATTTCTGCAGCTTCTGCAGGAGGCTGCAGAAGATCCAAAGGTGGTGTCCATCCGAATGACGCTATACCGTCTGGCCAAGAATTCCAAGGTGGTAGAAGCGCTGGCTGAAGCGGCGGAAAATGGCAAACAGGTGGATGTTCTGGTGGAATTAAAGGCCCGTTTTGATGAGGAAAATAATATTGAATGGAGCAGGAGACTGGAGGATGCCGGATGTCATGTGGTTTATGGGATTGATGGCTTGAAGGTTCATTCCAAAGTATGTCTGATCACCAGAAAAGACGGAGATCAGATCCAGTACATCACCCAGATTGGAACTGGCAATTATAATGAAAAAACGGCGAGATTGTATACAGATCTTTCTCTGATCACAGCGAACCAGGAGATCGGAGAGGAAGCACTGAAGGTATTCCAGGCGATCCTTCTGGGCAAAACTGTGGATGAGACCAAGCATCTTCTGGTGGCGCCAAAGTGTCTGCAGAAGCCGGTTCTGGATTTGATCGACAGAGAAATCCAGATGGCAAAGGAGGGAAAAGCAGCCTACATCGGAATCAAGATCAATTCCCTGACAGATAAACGGATCATTGATAAGCTGGTGGAGGCATCCAAAACTGGAGTGAAGATTGATATGGTAGTCCGTGGCATCTGCTGTCTGCGGAGTGGTGTTTTGGGAGAAACGGAACATATCCATATCCGCAGCATTGTGGGACGCTATCTGGAACATTCCAGAATCTACATATTTGGAACGGAAGACCGGGATCAGATCTATATCGCGTCTGCGGATTTCATGACCAGGAATACGTTACGGCGTGTGGAGGTAGCAGTTCCTGTTTATGATGAGAAGTTAAAATGCCGGATACGGGAAATGTTCCAGGCTATGTTGAAAGATAATGTGAAAGCGAGAGTCCAGCAACCGGATGGTACTTACCGGATCGAGGAAAGCGAAGAGGCACCATTCAATTCACAGGAAGTGTTTTTTGAAGAAGCATACCGGAGAGCAGCGAAGAATCAGGAGGATGCATGGTCTCGATCGTGCTGATCGGCGGCGTCAGTCTTGCGGCAACGATTCTGGTTTTTGCCGGGCACACGCCGCTTTACCGGGCGATCCATGTGCCGGAGGAGGTTTTTGATGAGGCGTCGCTGTATCTGCTGATTGTCGGCGCATTTATTCTGGTGCAGGGACTTTATCTGACCTTCTCAGCGATGATCCGCGCATTTGCCATGGTAAAGGAAGTCATGATTATATCAGTTATCATGAATGCCATGAATATTGTGGGAAATGCGATTTTAATCAACGGCTGGTTCGGAATGCCGCAGCTTGGGGCGGTCGGAGCGGCGATCTCGACGGATATCAGTAAGTTAGTTGGTCTGGCATTGATGATCGGAATGTTTTTCAAGAGCCACCGCGTCAAAATGGGAATGAGTTATCTGCGTCCATTTCCGGTGCAGATTTTAAAAAATCTCTGCCTGTTGGCAATTCCGACGGGGGTCGAAAGTTTTTCGTACAATCTCTCCCAGATGATGATTCTGGGAATTGTTAATTCCTTTGGCACTCTGGTTACTGTAACCAAGGGATATTGTACGATTTTTGCCAATATTGATTATGTCTATGCGATGGCGATCGCGACGGCAACCCAGATTGTGCTGGGCTACCTGATCGGCGCGCGCCGTCTGAATGATATACAGAAACGAGTGAATGCGACACTGAAGGTTGCGATTGCGGCGTGTGTCGGTATGGCGATGCTGATGTGCCTGGGAGGCAAATACATTTTCC
>OGYM01000985.1_pt1 | contig 21459 bp, 20 predicted proteins | sample 1576491 | NCBI WGS metagenome assembly OGYM01 (sample SAMEA3541515, study PRJEB24748) | human gut metagenome | biome: human gut; feature: human-associated habitat; material: faeces | place: China | collected 2012 | reverse complement strand
GGTGGATGAAGATAAACACACCATGGATATCGCCGTTGAAGCCGGTAACCTGGCGCAGGCGATTGGCCGTAACGGTCAGAACGTGCGTCTGGCTTCGCAGCTGAGCGGTTGGGAACTCAACGTGATGACCGTTGACGACCTGCAGGCTAAGCATCAGGCGGAAGCGCACGCAGCGATCGACACCTTCACCAAATATCTCGACATCGACGAAGACTTCGCGACTGTTCTGGTAGAAGAAGGCTTCTCGACGCTGGAAGAACTGGCCTATGTGCCGATGAAAGAGCTGTTGGAAATCGAAGGCCTTGATGAGCCGACCGTTGAAGCACTGCGCGAGCGTGCTAAAAATGCACTGGCCACCATTGCACAGGCCCAGGAAGAAAGCCTCGGTGATAACAAACCGGCTGACGATCTGCTGAACCTTGAAGGGATAGATCGTGATTTGGCATTCAAACTGGCCGCCCGTGGCGTTTGTACGCTGGAAGATCTCGCCGAACAGGGCATTGATGATCTGGCTGATATCGAAGGGTTGACCGACGAAAAAGCCGGAGCACTGATTATGGCTGCCCGTAATATTTGCTGGTTCGGCGACGAAGCGTAATAAACTGTAGCAGGAAGGAACAGCATGACAGATGTAACCGTAAAAGCGCTGGCCGCAGAGATACAGACCTCCGTGGATCGCCTGGTACAGCAATTCGCTGATGCCGGTATCCCGAAGTCTGCTGATGACTCTGTGTCCGCACAAGAAAAACAGACTTTACTGGCTCACCTGAATCGTGAAAATGGTTCAGGGCCGGATAAGTTGACGCTGCAACGTAAAACGCGCAGCACGTTGAATATTCCAGGTACCGGTGGAAAAAGTAAATCGGTACAAATCGAAGTCCGCAAGAAACGCACCTTTGTGAAACGCGATCCGCAAGAGACAGAACGTCTCGCTGCGGAAGAGCAGGCGCAGCGTGAAGCGGAAGAGCAAGCCCGTCGTGAGGCAGAAGAAACAGCCAAACGCGAGGCGCAACAAAAAGCTGACCGTGAGGCCGCAGAACAAGCTAAACGTGACGCCGCTGAAAAAGCGAAACGTGAAGCTGCGGAAAAAGACAAAGTGAGCAATCAACAGACTGACGATATGACCAAAACCGCCCAGGCCGAAAAAGCCCGCCGTGAAAATGAAGCAGCAGAGCTGAAGCGTAAAGCGGAAGAAGAAGCGCGTCGCAAACTTGAAGAAGAAGCGCGTCGCGTAGCAGAAGAAGCTCGCCGCATGGCGGAAGAGAACAAATGGACTGATAACGCGGAGCCGACTGAAGACACCAGCGATTATCACGTTACCACGTCTCAACACGCCCGCCAGGCCGAAGACGAAAACGACCGTGAAGTTGAAGGCGGCCGTGGTCGTAGTCGCAATGCGAAAGCAGCGCGTCCGGCGAAAAAAGGCAACAAACACTCTGAATCGAAAGCCGATCGTGAAGAAGCCCGTGCGGCCGTTCGCGGCGGTAAAGGCGGTAAAAACCGTAAAGGTTCTGCTCTGCAACAGAGCTTCCAGAAACCGGTTCAGGCTGTTAACCGTGACGTTGTGATTGGTGAAACCATCACAGTTGGCGAGCTGGCGAACAAGATGGCGGTAAAAGGCTCTCAGGTCATCAAAGCGATGATGAAGCTGGGCGCGATGGCAACCATCAACCAGGTCATCGACCAGGAAACCGCACAGCTGGTTGCTGAAGAGATGGGCCACAAAGTTATCCTGCGTCGTGAAAACGAGCTGGAAGAAGCGGTAATGAGCGACCGTGATACAGGTGCGGCGGCAGAACCGCGTGCTCCGGTTGTGACCATCATGGGCCACGTTGACCACGGTAAAACCTCTCTGCTGGACTACATTCGTTCAACGAAAGTTGCCTCTGGCGAAGCGGGCGGCATTACCCAGCACATCGGTGCTTACCACGTTGAAACCGACAACGGTATGATCACCTTCCTGGATACCCCGGGTCACGCCGCGTTTACCTCTATGCGTGCTCGTGGTGCGCAGGCAACGGATATCGTTGTTCTGGTTGTGGCGGCAGACGACGGCGTGATGCCGCAGACCATCGAAGCTATCCAGCACGCGAAAGCGGCGGGTGTGCCGGTTGTGGTTGCGGTGAACAAGATCGATAAGCCAGAAGCCGATCCGGATCGTGTTAAAAACGAACTGTCCCAGTACGGCATCCTGCCGGAAGAGTGGGGCGGCGAAAGCCAGTTCGTCCACGTATCTGCAAAAGCGGGTACCGGCATCGACGAACTGCTGGATGCAATCCTGTTGCAGGCTGAAGTCCTCGAATTGAAAGCAGTTCGTAAAGGCATGGCGAGCGGCGCGGTAATCGAATCCTTCCTGGATAAAGGTCGTGGTCCGGTTGCAACCGTCCTGGTTCGTGAAGGTACGCTGAACAAAGGCGACATCGTCCTGTGCGGCTTCGAATATGGCCGCGTTCGTGCAATGCGTAACGAACTGGGTCAGGAAGTACTGGAAGCGGGTCCGTCCATTCCGGTTGAGATCCTGGGTCTGTCCGGTGTTCCGGCTGCCGGTGATGAAGTGACCGTGGTTCGTGACGAGAAGAAAGCCCGTGAAGTTGCGCTGTATCGTCAGGGTAAATTCCGTGAAGTTAAACTGGCGCGTCAGCAGAAATCTAAACTTGAGAACATGTTCGCTAACATGACCGAAGGCGAAGTTCATGAAGTGAACATCGTATTGAAAGCGGACGTTCAGGGCTCTGTGGAAGCGATCTCCGACTCTTTACTGAAACTGTCTACCGACGAAGTGAAAGTGAAGATCATCGGTTCCGGCGTAGGTGGTATCACCGAAACCGACGCAACCCTGGCTGCTGCATCCAACGCGATCCTGGTTGGCTTCAACGTGCGTGCCGATGCCTCTGCGCGTAAAGTGATTGAAGCGGAAAGCCTGGATCTGCGCTACTACTCCGTCATCTATAACCTGATCGACGAAGTGAAAGCGGCAATGAGCGGCATGCTGTCTCCAGAACTGAAACAGCAGATCATTGGTCTGGCTGAAGTCCGTGACGTGTTCAAATCACCGAAATTTGGCGCTGTCGCAGGCTGTATGGTTACTGAAGGTACGATTAAACGCCACAACCCGATCCGCGTACTGCGCGACAACGTGGTTATCTACGAAGGCGAGCTGGAATCCCTGCGCCGCTTCAAAGATGACGTTAACGAAGTCCGTAACGGCATGGAATGTGGTATCGGCGTTAAGAACTACAACGACGTTCGCGTTGGCGATATGATCGAAGTGTTCGAGATCATCGAGATCCAACGTACCATCGCGTAATCTTCGTCGTCTTTCGGGCCGCCACTGCGTTGGCTACGTGCGTTCACCCCGGTCACATAGTTATCTATGCTCCCGGGGATTCACACCCTTGCCGCCTTGTTGCAACCCAAAATACTTAGAAGATTGTTTTGCGTAGGCCGGGTAAGCGAAGCGCCACCCGGCATGAAATTTAAAAAGGGGCTTTTGGCCCCTTTTTTGTCTTTATTCTGGAGAATTTATTATGGCGAAAGAATTTGGTCGCCCGCAGCGCGTAGCCCAGGAAATGCAAAAAGAGATCGCTATCATCCTGCAACGCGAAATTAAAGATCCGCGTCTTGGCATGATGACCACCGTTTCCGGTGTGGAGATGTCCCGCGATCTGGCCTATGCCAAAGTGTATGTCACCTTTCTGAACGACAAAGATGAAGACGCGGTAAAAGCGGGCATCAAAGCGTTGCAGGAAGCGTCTGGCTTTATCCGTACCCTGCTGGGGAAAGCGATGCGTCTGCGTATCGTGCCGGAACTGACCTTCTTCTACGACAACTCGCTGGTTGAAGGGATGCGTATGTCTAACCTGGTGACTAACGTGGTGAAACATGACGAAGAACGTCGTGTGAACCCGGACGACAGCAAGGAGGACTAATGAGTCGTCCTCGTCGTCGTGGTCGCGACATTCACGGTGTCCTGCTGCTGGATAAGCCGCAGGGCATGTCCAGCAATGACGTCTTGCAGAAAGTAAAACGCATCTATAACGCCAACCGTGCCGGACATACCGGCGCGCTGGACCCGCTGGCGACGGGCATGTTGCCCATCTGCCTTGGGGAAGCGACAAAGTTTTCGCAGTATCTGCTGGATTCTGACAAACGTTACCGCGTGATTGCCCGCCTGGGGCAGCGTACCGACACCTCCGATGCCGATGGTCAAATCGTGCAGGAACGTCCGGTGACCTTCAGCGCAGAGCAGTTAGCTGCCGCGCTGGAGACGTTCCGTGGCGATATCGAGCAGATTCCATCGATGTATTCGGCGCTGAAGTATCAGGGCAAGAAGCTCTACGAATATGCGCGTCAGGGGATTGAAGTTCCCCGTGAAGCCCGCCCGATTACCGTTTACGAACTGCTGTTTATTCGCCATGAAGGGGATGAACTGGAGCTGGAGGTTCACTGCTCGAAGGGCACCTACATTCGCACCATTATCGATGATTTGGGTGAGAAACTTGGGTGTGGCGCGCATGTGATCTTCCTGCGACGTCTGGCGGTCAGTAAATATCCGGTTGACCGTATGGTCACGCTGGAACAGCTACGTGAGCTTGTTGAACAGGCGGAACGGCAGGATATTCCGGCTGCGCAACTGTTAGATCCGCTGCTGATGCCGATGGACAGTCCGGCTTCGGACTATCCAGTTGTCAATCTTCCTTTAACGTCATCGGTTTACTTTAAAAACGGTAACCCGGTACGGACGACAGGCGTGCCGCTTGAAGGGCTGGTTCGCGTGACGGAAGGTGATGACGAAAAATTTATTGGCATGGGTGAAATCGACGATGAAGGCCGTGTGGCGCCTCGTCGGTTAGTGGTTGAGTACCCGGCGTAATGCTGCTCCGTCTTGCGATAACAGGACGCTACGAGTAGAATACCGCCGCTTAACGTCACGTAAATTTTTTAACAAGTTCGCGCGGCGTTTACATGGGGTCGCTGAATTAGAGATTGGCACCCTTTCATTCTTTATTATTTTTGGAGTTCATCATGTCTCTAAGCGTTGAAGCTAAAGCTAAAATCGTTTCTGAGTTTGGTCGTGGTACTAACGACAGCGGTTCTACCGAAGTTCAGGTTGCTCTGCTGACTGCACAGATTAACCACCTGCAGGGCCACTTTGCAGAGCACAAAAAAGATCACCACAGCCGTCGTGGTCTGCTGCGCATGGTTTCTCAGCGTCGTAAACTGCTCGACTACCTGAAACGTAAAGACGTAGCACGTTACACCCAGCTCATCGAGCGCCTGGGTCTGCGTCGCTAATTCTTGCGAGTTTCAGAAAGAGGGGGCCTTCATGGCCCCTTTTTTCAACCAGACGGCAGCAATTCACTGGAAACTAATGTATTGTTGCTATGGATGATCTTCCGTTGCAGAGGTTCGCGCGGCTAATGAGAGGCTTCACCCAAAGAGCATGGGTTAGGGTTGTCATTAGTCGCGAGGATGCGCAGAAGATCGGGTATTAACGATGGCGCCTGAGTGTGCCGTCAAAAATTAAGAAAGGGTATTATTTTGCTTAATCCGATCGTTCGTAAATTCCAGTACGGTCAGCATACCGTTACGCTGGAAACTGGCATGATGGCGCGTCAGGCAACTGCCGCCGTTATGGTAAGCATGGATGACACTGCGGTATTCGTTACCGTTGTTGGTCAGAAAAAAGCGAAGCCGGGCCAGGATTTCTTCCCGCTGACCGTTAACTATCAGGAGCGTACTTACGCTGCTGGCCGTATCCCAGGTAGCTTCTTCCGTCGTGAAGGCCGTCCGAGCGAAGGCGAAACCCTGATCGCGCGTCTGATTGACCGCCCGGTTCGTCCGCTGTTCCCGGAAGGCTTCGTTAACGAAGTTCAGGTTATCGCAACCGTCGTTTCCGTTAACCCGCAGGTTAACCCGGATATCGTCGCGATGATCGGTGCTTCCGCCGCGCTGTCTCTGTCCGGCATTCCGTTCAACGGCCCGATTGGCGCCGCGCGTGTTGGTTATATCAATGACCAGTATGTACTGAACCCGACTCAGGACGAACTGAAAGAAAGTAAGCTGGACCTGGTGGTTGCCGGTACTGAAGCGGCTGTTCTGATGGTTGAATCCGAAGCAGAACTGCTGAGCGAAGACACCATGCTGGGCGCCGTGGTATTCGGCCACGAGCAGCAGCAGATTGTGATTCAGAACATCAACGATCTGGTGAAAGAAGCGGGCAAACCGCGTTGGGACTGGCAGCCGGAAGCGGTAAACGAAGCGCTGAACGCGCGCGTTGCTGCGCTGGCCGAAGCTCGCCTGAGCGACGCTTACCGTATCACCGACAAACAGGAGCGTTATGCTCAGGTTGACGTGATCAAATCTGAAACCATCGCTGCGCTGGTTGCAGAAGACGAAACCCTGGACGAAAACGAACTGGGCGAAATCCTGCACGCTATCGAGAAAAACGTTGTTCGTAGCCGCGTACTGGCCGGCGAGCCGCGTATTGATGGCCGTGAAAAAGACATGATCCGTGGCCTGGACGTGCGTACTGGCGTGCTGCCGCGTACTCACGGTTCCGCGCTGTTCACTCGTGGCGAAACGCAGGCGCTGGTCACGGCGACGCTGGGTACCGCTCGTGACGCGCAGGTTCTTGATGAACTGATGGGCGAACGCACTGACAGCTTCCTGTTCCACTACAACTTCCCTCCGTACTCCGTTGGCGAAACCGGCATGGTCGGTTCTCCGAAGCGTCGTGAAATTGGTCACGGTCGTCTGGCGAAGCGCGGCGTTCTGGCAGTTATGCCGGAAATGGACAAATTCCCGTACACCGTTCGCGTGGTGTCTGAAATCACCGAATCCAACGGGTCTTCCTCTATGGCTTCCGTGTGTGGCGCTTCCCTGGCGCTGATGGACGCAGGCGTGCCGATTAAAGCGGCCGTTGCGGGTATCGCGATGGGTCTGGTGAAAGAAGGCGACAACTTTGTTGTTCTGTCTGACATCCTGGGCGACGAAGACCACCTGGGCGATATGGACTTCAAAGTGGCGGGTTCCCGCGACGGTATCTCTGCGTTGCAGATGGATATCAAAATTGAAGGTATCACCAAAGAGATCATGCAGGTTGCGCTGAACCAGGCAAAAGGTGCGCGTCTGCACATCCTGGGCGTGATGGAACAGGCGATCAACGCGCCGCGTGGCGACATTTCTCAGTTCGCTCCGCGTATCCACACCATCAAGATCAACCCGGACAAGATCAAAGACGTTATCGGTAAGGGCGGTTCTGTTATCCGTGCTCTGACCGAAGAAACCGGCACCACCATCGAAATCGAAGATGACGGTACGGTGAAGATCGCGGCGACCGACGGCGAAAAAGCGAAACATGCTATCCGTCGTATCGAAGAGATCACTGCGGAAATCGAAGTGGGCCGTATCTACAATGGTAAAGTGACCCGCATCGTTGACTTTGGCGCGTTTGTTGCCATTGGCGGCGGTAAAGAAGGTCTGGTACACATCTCTCAGATCGCTGACAAGCGCGTAGAGAAAGTGACCGATTACCTGCAAATGGGTCAGGAAGTACCGGTTAAAGTTCTGGAAGTTGATCGCCAGGGCCGCGTACGTCTGAGCATTAAAGAAGCAACTGAGCAGTCTCAACCAGCTGCTGCGCCGGAAGCTCCGGCAGCAGAACAGGGCGAGTAAGGTTGCCATTTGCCCTCCGCTTTGGCGGAGGGCCTTTGACCCGGCAGGACGCCTTGTCAGCAACCGGGGAACAGGACGTTCATTCAATCGTTGTCTTCGGGAGTGGGAAATGAAGCCTTTTTTGCGCTGGTGTTTCGTTGCGACAGCACTCACGCTGGCAGGATGCAGCAACTCTGCCTGGCGTAAGAGTGAAGTCCTCGCGGTGCCATTGCAACCGACTTTGCAGCAGGAAGTGATTCTGGCACGCATGGAACAAATTCTTGCCAGTCGGGCTTTAACCGATGACGAACGCGCACAGCTTTTATATGAGCGCGGAGTGTTGTATGATAGTCTGGGTCTGAGGGCATTAGCGCGAAATGATTTTTCACAAGCGCTGGCAATCCGACCGGATATGCCTGAAGTATTCAATTACTTAGGCATTTATTTAACGCAGGCAGGCAATTTTGATGCTGCCTATGAAGCGTTTGATTCTGTACTTGAGCTTGATCCAACTTACAACTACGCGTACTTAAATCGCGGTATCGCATTGTATTACGGCGGTCGCGACAAGTTAGCGCAAGATGATCTGCTGGCGTTTTATCAAGACGATCCCAATGATCCTTTCCGCAGCCTGTGGCTTTATCTCGCTGAGCAGAAGCTCGATGAGAAGCAGGCGAAAGAAGCGTTAAAGCAACGCTTCGAGAAATCGGATAAAGAACAATGGGGATGGAACATTGTCGAGTTCTACCTGGGCAACATTAGCGAAGCAACGCTGATGGAACGCCTGAAGGCGGACGCAACGGATAACACCTCGCTCGCTGAGCATCTCAGTGAAACCAACTTCTATTTAGGTAAGTATTACCTAAGTCTGGGGGATTTGGACAACGCTACGGCATTGTTCAAACTGGCGGTGGCTAACAACGTTCATAACTTTGTTGAGCACCGATACGCATTGTTGGAATTATCGCTCCTGGGCCAGGACCAAGATGACCTGGCAGAATCGGACCAGCAATAGCTGACGTACACATCAGCCCGTAATCTTTTTGATTGCCATCACCTTCACGGGTGAGGGCGTTGTTGTTCGTTAATACACCTACTTTGAGCCGGTTCACACTTTTCAATGAAAATTGCAGATCAATTTCATGATGAGTTATGTAGACTGGCCGCCATTAATTTTGAGGCACACGTACTACATGGCTGAATTCGAAACCACTTTTGCAGATCTGGGCCTGAAGGCTCCTATCCTTGACGCCCTTAACGATCTGGGTTACGAAAAACCATCTCCAATCCAGGCAGAGTGCATCCCGCATCTGCTGGGCGGTCGCGATGTTCTGGGTATGGCCCAGACCGGTAGCGGCAAAACCGCAGCGTTCTCCTTACCGCTGCTTAACAATCTTGATCCTGAGCTGAAGGCACCTCAGATTCTGGTGCTGGCACCGACCCGCGAACTGGCGGTTCAGGTTGCTGAAGCCATGACGGATTTCTCTAAACATATGCGCGGCGTGAACGTGGTTGCCCTGTACGGCGGCCAGCGTTATGACGTGCAGTTACGCGCCCTGCGTCAAGGGCCGCAGATCGTTGTCGGTACGCCGGGACGTCTGCTTGATCACTTAAAACGCGGCACGCTGGATCTCTCTAAACTGAGCGGTCTGGTGCTGGACGAAGCCGACGAAATGCTGCGTATGGGCTTCATCGAAGACGTTGAAACCATCATGGCGCAGATTCCTGAAGGTCATCAGACCGCGCTGTTTTCTGCCACCATGCCGGAAGCGATTCGTCGCATTACCCGCCGCTTTATGAAAGAGCCGCAGGAAGTGCGCATTCAGTCCAGCGTGACCACACGTCCTGACATCAGCCAGAGCTACTGGACTGTCTGGGGCATGCGTAAAAACGAAGCGCTGGTGCGTTTCCTGGAAGCTGAAGATTTTGATGCGGCGATTATCTTCGTTCGTACTAAAAATGCGACCCTGGAAGTGGCTGAAGCGCTGGAGCGTAGCGGTTACAACAGCGCCGCGCTGAATGGCGACATGAACCAGGCGCTGCGTGAGCAGACTCTGGAGCGTCTGAAAGACGGTCGTCTGGATATCCTGATTGCAACTGACGTTGCGGCCCGTGGCCTGGACGTTGAGCGCATCAGCCTGGTTGTAAACTACGATATCCCGATGGACTCCGAGTCTTACGTTCACCGTATCGGCCGTACCGGTCGTGCGGGTCGTGCTGGCCGCGCGCTGCTGTTCGTTGAGAACCGCGAGCGTCGTCTGCTGCGCAACATTGAACGCACCATGAAGCTGACCATCCCGGAAGTGGAACTGCCGAACGCAGAACTGCTGGGTAAACGCCGTCTGGAAAAATTTGCAGCGAAAGTTCAGCAGCAGCTGGAAAGCAGCGATCTGGATCAGTATCGAGCGCTGCTGGCGAAAATCCAGCCGACCGAAGAAGGCGAAGAGCTGGATCTCGAAACGCTGGCTGCCGCACTGCTGAAAATGGCGCAGGGCGAACGCACGCTGATCGTACCGCCGGATGCGCCGATGCGTCCTAAACGTGAATTCCGTGACCGTGATGACCGTGGTCCGCGCGATCGTAACGATCGTGGCCCGCGTGCTGATCGTGGTGACCGTGAAGATCGCCCGCGTCGTGAACGTCGTGACGTTGGCGATATGCAGCTGTACCGCATTGAAGTGGGCCGTGATGACGGTGTTGAAGTGCGTCATATCGTTGGCGCGATTGCTAACGAAGGCGACATCAGCAGCCGTTACATTGGTAACATCAAGCTGTTTGCTTCCCACTCCACCATTGAGCTGCCGAAAGGTATGCCGGGTGAGGTGTTGCAGCACTTTACGCGCACCCGCATCCTGAACAAGCCGATGAACATGCAACTGCTGGGCGATGCGCAACCGCATTCCGGTAACGAGCGTCGTGGCGGTGGTCGTAGCTTCGGTGGCGAGCGTCGTGAAGGCGGTCGTGGTTTTGGCGGCGAACGTCGTGAAGGTGGCCGTGGTGATGGTCGTCGTTTCAGCGGTGAGCGTCGTGAAGGCCGTGCGCCGCGTCGTGACGACTCCACCGGTCGTCGTCGTTTCGGCGGTGATGCGTAATTCACGCTAAATCGCGGTCTCGCACCGTAAAGTAAAATATACAGCCCCGATGATTGCGATCGGGGCTTTTTTTATTCCCTTTGTACTCGCGTACTGGTACAGTGCAACACAATAAAATGCAGTCGCAATATTATTCACTGGAGAGAGGGCTGAATGGCAACACTAACCACCACCCAAACGTCACCTTCGCTGCTTGGCGGCGTGGTGATCATCGGCGGCACCATTATTGGCGCGGGAATGTTCTCCCTGCCGGTGGTCATGTCCGGTGCGTGGTTCTTCTGGTCGATGGCGGCGTTGGTGTTTACCTGGTTCTGTATGCTGCATTCCGGGCTGATGATCCTCGAAGCCAACCTCAACTACCGGATTGGCTCCAGCTTTGACACCATCACCAAAGACCTGCTGGGTAAAGGCTGGAACGTGGTGAATGGGATCTCTATTGCCTTTGTGCTCTATATCCTGACCTACGCCTATATCTCGGCGAGCGGCTCGATTCTGCATCATACCTTTGCTGAAATGTCGCTGAACGTTCCGGCGCGGGCGGCAGGTTTTGCGTTTGCGTTGCTGGTGGCCTTTGTCGTCTGGTTGAGTACCAAAGCGGTTAGCCGGATGACGGCGATTGTGCTGGGCGCGAAAGTCATCACCTTCTTTCTGACCTTCGGCAGTCTGCTGGGGCACGTCACGCCGGCGACGCTGTTTAACGTGGCAGAAAGCAACGCGTCTTACACGCCGTACCTGCTGATGACACTGCCGTTTTGTCTGGCGTCGTTTGGTTATCACGGCAACGTGCCAAGCCTGATGAAGTATTACGGTAAAGATCCGCGTACCATCGTGAAATGCCTGGTGTACGGTACGCTGATGGCGCTGGTGCTGTATACCATCTGGCTGTTGGGTACGATGGGTAATATTCCGCGCCCGGCGTTTATCGGTATTGCGCAGCAGGGCGGTAATATTGATGTGCTGGTACAGGCGCTGAGCGGCGTACTGAACAGCCGCAGTCTGGATCTGCTGCTGGTGGTGTTCTCTAACTTTGCGGTGGCGAGTTCGTTCCTCGGCGTGACGCTCGGTCTGTTTGACTATCTGGCGGATCTGTTTGGTTTTGATGATTCGGCGCTGGGGCGCTTCAAAACTGCGCTGCTGACTTTCCTGCCGCCGGTGATTGGCGGTCTGCTGTGGCCGAACGGGTTCCTGTATGCTATTGGCTATGCGGGGCTGGCGGCAACCATCTGGGCCGCCATTGTTCCGGCTCTGCTGGCGCGAGCTTCACGCCAACGCTTCGGCAGCCCGAAATTCCGCGTCTGGGGCGGCAAGCCGATGATTGCGCTGATCCTGGTATTCGGTATCGGCAACGCGCTGGTGCATATTCTGTCGAGCGTGAACCTGCTACCTGTGTACCAGTAAGTTTGTTGTGCCGGATGGCGGCTACGCCTTATCCGGCCTGAACAATCTCGTAGGCCCGGTAAGCGAAGCGCCACCGGGCAAAACAACGCACTACCCCACCAACTCTTCTTTCACCTGCATCGCCAGGTCAAACGAATGCAGCCGCGCCTGATGATCGAAAATCTGCCCGTTGACCATAATCTCATCCGCCTGCGTTTCGCGCAGAATAGATTCCAGCCCGTGACGTACTTTGGCTTTATCGCCCACCAGCGACATGCTCAGTGCCTGTTGCACGCCATATTGCTCGGACGGCGACCAGAACTGATCCATATTTTGAATTGGCGCGGGTAGCTGTCCTGTCTCGCCGCGACGCAGTTTCACAAACGCCTGCTGCATAGAGGTAAACAGAAATTCCGCATCGCGATTGCTGTCAGCGGCGATGATATTGATGCACACCATCGCATACGGTTTTTCCAGCCGCGCGGACGGCTTGAACTGGGTGCGATAGAGATGCAGCGCCTGGAACAGCATATCGGGCGCGAAGTGGGAGGCGAAGGCGAACGGCAGACCACGCTGCGCCGCCAGCTGTGCACCGTACAGGCTGGAACCCAGCAGCCACACCGGTATCTTCTCGCCATAGCCCGGAACCGGGCGTACATGCGGATTGGGATCGCGCGCGTCGAACCAGTCCACCAGTTCAGCGACGTCGCGCGGGAAATTATCAATATCGCCGCTCATATGACGACGCAGCGCCATCATGGTGCGCTGATCGCTTCCCGGCGCGCGCCCCAGGCCCAGATCAATCCGTCCAGGATAGAGCGTATTCAGCGTACCGAACTGCTCGGCGATAACCAGCGGTGAGTGGTTGGGGAGCATCACCCCGCCAGAACCCAGATGCAGCGTGGTGGTATTGGCGGCCAGATAGCCAATCAGCACCGATGTCGCCGCGCTGGCGATACCGGTCATGTTGTGATGTTCCGCCAGCCAGTAGCGGTGATAGCCGCGCCGCTCTGCCAGACGGGCGAGATCCAGTGAGTGTGAGAAGGCCTCTTTCGCAGAGGAGCCTTCGGGGATCGGTGCCAGATCCAGCAGCGAGAATGGAATGGTTTTGTCAGTCATAACGGCTCACTTTGTCGTCGGTGAATCATTTAATACTGCATTAAAATTTGATTACCGTTGTTAACAAAGTGAGCGGTATAAGGCGGGGAGCAAACATCAACTGCCTGATGGCGCTTCGCTTATCAGGCCTACAAACGCATTGTAGCATTGTAGGCCGGATAAGGCATTTATGCCGCCATCCGGCAAGGTTCAGTCACACCTGTAGTTCCAGACCGGCCAGGCGTTTCCAGTAACCGTTGCAGTCGCTGTGCGCGGCCAGCGGCAACGGCGCGCTGCCGTTTTCATTGGCGCGGAAGGCGTCGAGCATGGCGAATGTCTCCGTACCCAGCGGGGAAAGGCGCACAATGTCGACCAGCCCCTGCATGGAGGTCAGCTCGTTGCCGAGGTTATAAACGTAGCCGCTCATGGTCTGAATACCGTTAAGCACGAACACCTGCTGATTCTCCTGCGACAACACGTTACGCCCGTTCGGGTACTTGATGCAGCAGGTTTCACACTCGTCTTTCGGGCGGTCTTCTGAACGCGCGGTAAAACAGCGGGCGGAGTACGCCAGCGGCAGATGACCGTAGCTCAGCACTTCCACTTCAAACTGATTGCGGATGCCGAGCTCATCGCACTGGTTCAGCAGATTCACCAGCCAGTCGCGGGAAAGCTCGACCGGCATGCACCAGCGCACCATGCCCTGTTTAAGCAGCAGACGCAGCGTTACCGCGTTATAGCAGTTAAGCGCATGACCGGCGACAAACGGCAACTTGCGCTCGGCGCACATATTCACGACGCCGAGATCGCTGGCCTCCAGCAGGAAGTCGCCGTTTTCCACATAGCGTTTTAGTTCGCCTAATTCAGAGGAGGCCTGTACCAGCGCCAGCGTGGAGAGCACGACCTGCTTGCCGCTTCCGGCAAGGGATTTCGCCATATCAAGCCAGTCGCCCACTTTGGTGGCGCGGCGTTTGCTGCATACCGCTTCGCCAAGGTAAATCACGTCGGCGCTGCTGGTGGCGGCCTGCTGATAAAATGCTTCCAGCGTCTCTTTCGGCCAATAGTAAAGCACCGGCCCTAAGGAATATTTCATTGCTTCTCTCACTGCCATTTACGGTGATACGCGCCAAGCGTGGTCTGAGTGCCTTCGGACATGGAGCCAAGCGTCTCCATCCAGGCGCTTTGCGGGACGAAGTTTTGCGGGTCGGCCATGCAGCGGTCGATCGCCTGACGCCACACTTTCGCCACCTGGCTGACATACGCCGGGCTGCGCTGACGCCCTTCAATTTTCACCGAGGCGATATTCGCCGCCAGCAGGTCAGGCAGCAGTTCCAGCGTGTTGAGGCTGGTAGGTTCTTCCAGCGCGTGGTAGCGCTCGCCATCAACCAGATAGCGACCTTTACACAGCGTTGGATAACCGGCGTTTTCACTGTCCTGATAGCGGTCGATGAGCACCTCGTTCAGGCGCGATTCCAGCCCCTGAGGGGTCTGTTGCCAGCGCACGAAGCGGGCCGGAGAGCAGGCGCCGACGGTATTGGGGGATTCACCCGTCAGATAAGAGGAGAGGTAGCAACGGCCTTCCGCCATAATACACAGGCTGCCGAAGGCGAAGACCTCCAGCGGCACGGGCGTGACGCGGGCGAGCTGTTTCACCTGATGAATGGAAAGCACGCGCGGCAGGACGACGCGCGCAATGTCAAAGTTGCGATGGTAGAAGTTAATTGCTTCTTCATTCGTTGCCGATGCCTGAACAGAGACATGGCGCTCAATATGCGGATAGCGTTCTGCTGCATACTCAAGCATAGCAAGGTCGGCCAGGATCAGCGCATCTGCGCCCAGTTGCGCCGCCATATCCACGGCACGCTGCCAGCGAACATATCCATCCGGGTGTGCAAACGTGTTAATCGCGATGTGCAGTTTACGGCGATGTTGATGGACGTAATTCACCGCTTCCTGCAACTTTTTCTCAGTAAAATTAAGACCGGCGAAGTGACGGGCGTTAGTATCATCTTTTAGCCCGATATAAACGGCATCAGCACCGTTCTCAATGGCCGCCTTAAGCGCCGGGAGATTTCCGGCAGGGCAGAGCAGCTCCATAATTATTCCTGAATGTTGCGCCGTCCAGGCCGCAAAATTGTTAACGAAGAGAGATTTTAGTTAACCTTGCTGCGACAATTTTTGATTTAAGGCAGTTAAAGGCGTATTGGTTACACCTATAACTGGGTAACAATTTCGTATCGAATTGTTGATTTACGCCGCTATGTCGTTTATCTGATATGGCAAAATAACGGGATTATTGAAACAGGGAGTAAAGCTCGTGTTGGATAAACTGCGTTCACGCTTAGTACATTTTGGCCCGTCTCTGATGAGTGTTCCGGTTAAACTGACGCCCTTTGCGCTGAAGCGCCAGGTTCTGGAACAGGTTCTGAGCTGGCAATTTCGTCAGGCGCTGGCAGATGGGGAGCTTGAGTTCCTCGAAGGCCGTTGGTTAAGTATTACAGTGCGTGATATTGACCTCAGATGGTACACCTCTGTTGAGAACGGCAAACTGATTGTCAGTCAGAACGCTGAGGCCGACGTGAGCTTTAGCGCCGATGCCAGCGACTTGTTGATGATTGCGGCGCGTAAGCAGGACCCTGATACGCTCTTCTTCCAGCGTCGTCTGGTCATTGAAGGCGATACAGAGTTAGGGCTGTATGTGAAAAACCTGATGGACGCCATCGAACTGGAGCAGATGCCGAAAGCGTTACGCATTATGCTGCTGCAACTGGCGGATTTTGTTGAGGCGGGTATGAAAACCTCGCCAGAAACCAAACAGACCTCGGTAGGTGAACCATGCTGATTCGAGTTGAAATTCCCATTGACGCGCCCGGTATCGACGCTTTGCTGCGCCGCACGTTCGAAAGCGATGCGGAAGCGAAGCTGGTGCATGACCTGCGCGAAGATGGCTTCCTGACGCTGGGTCTGGTCGCCACTGACGACGAAGGTCAGGTGGTTGGCTATGTGGCGTTTAGTCCGGTCGATGTACAGGGTGAAGACCTGCAATGGGTGGGAATGGCGCCGTTGGCGGTAGATGAAAACTACCGTGGACAAGGGCTTGCGCGCCAACTGGTCTACGAAGGACTGGATTCACTCAACGAGTTTGGCTATGCGGCGGTCGTCACGCTGGGCGAGCCGGCATTGTACAGCCGTTTCGGTTTTGAACTGGCGGCGCATTACGATCTTCATTGCCGCTGGCCGGGCACCGAAAGCGCTTTCCAGGTACACCGCCTGGCGGAAGATGCGCTGGACGGCGTGACGGGCCTGGTGGAATACCACGACCATTTCAATCGCTTTTAAGCGTTGGGGTTTGCAGGCTGGCCAGTAACGCCTCAAACCCTTCACCTTCTGTCACGAGGCGCTCCTTCTGGCGCTTTGTGAGTCTCTTGATGCGATACTCCATGCGCAGGGCAAGCGAGCGCTCGCCGACCCGCGCCGAAAACGCCAAGGTGAGTTCCCCTTTTCCGCGCAACGCTTTTGCGCCTTTACCACTTTGATGCTGCTTATAGCGGCGCGCCACATCGGTCGTAATCCCGGTGTAGAGGGCATTGTCTGCGGTGCGGATCAGATACAGATACCAGGGTGTCATCATGACCATTAGCGTGTTAATTTTCAGATGCCCAGTATAAGAGAGAATAACGATGGAAACACTCACCGCGATAAGCCGCTGGCTGGCAAAGCAGCATGTGGTCACCTGGTGCGTTCAGCATGAGGGCGAACTCTGGTGCGCAAACGCGTTTTATCTGTTTGATGCGCAAAAGGTCGCGTTTTATGTACTCACGGAAGAGAAAACGCGCCATGCGCAGATGTCCGGCTCGCGCGCGCCCGTTGCCGGAACGGTCAACGGTCAGCCGAAAACGGTGGCGCGGATTCGCGGAATACAGTTTAAAGGGGAGATCCGCAAGCTTGAGGGAGAGGAAAGCGATGCGGCGCGTCAGGCCTATCTCCGCCGCTTTCCTGTCGCCAGAATGCTGCCTGCGCCAGTATGGGAAATCCGCCTGGATGAAATCAAATTCACTGACAACACGTTGGGATTTGGCAAAAAAATGCACTGGCTACGCAGCCCGATCCGTAGCCTATAGTTAGATTAATGGTTGAGGTTATGGAGCGCGCGATGACTCAGGTGTTAATTACAGGGGCGACGGGGCTGGTGGGAGGACACCTCCTGCGGATGTTGCTTAATGAACCCAGGATTCATTCGATAGCCGCGCCCACACGCCGCCCTCTGGCAGATATGGTCGGCGTTTATAATCCTCACGATCCTCAACTGACCGATGCGCTGGCGCAGGTGACCGATCCGGTGGACATTGTTTTTTGCTGTCTGGGAACGACTCGCCGCGAGGCCGGAAGCAAAGAGGCGTTTATTCATGCGGATTATACGCTGGTGGTGGATACCGCGCTGACGGGGCGGCGGCTGGGCGCCCGACATATGCTGGTCGTGAGCGCAATGGGCGCAAATGCGCGATCGCCGTTTTTCTATAACCGGGTCAAAGGTGAAATGGAAGAGGCGTTAATCGCCCAGCAATGGCCGCGCCTGACGATTGCGCGTCCCTCCATGTTGCTTGGCGACAGAGCTAAACACCGGATGAATGAAACGCTGTTTGCGCCGCTGTTCCGGCTGCTGCCGGGAAACTGGAAATCCATCGACGCCAGAGATGTGGCGCGTGCGATGCTGGAGGAGGCTCTGGCACCGGAGCAAGAAGGCGTTACCATCCTGACCTCATCCCGGTTGCGGGAAAGGGCGTTATAGCATCTGTTCACTGCCGGATGGTGGCTAACGCTTTATCCGACATGGGATTTCGTGGCGTTCTCCAGGCCCGATAAGCGCGAGCGACACCGGGCATTTTGCCCCCATCCGATAAAAAACGACGTTTCCAAACATTTCCCAAAGGCGTAGTATTCACGGGCTTAATTATCTCAATAACTTCCTGGGGAATGCTATGGCTGGTCAGTCTTCATCTCAGGCGGTGACGCCATTTCAATGGTGGAAACCCGCACTCTTCTTTCTCGTCGTTATCGTTGGCCTCTGGTATGTGAAATGGCAGCCTTATTACGGTAAAGCCTTCACGGCTGCGGAAACGCACAGTATCGGTAAATCTATTCTGGCGCAGGCGGATGCGAACCCGTGGCGAGCGGCCTGGGACTACGCGATGATCTATTTTATCGCGGTCTGGAAGGCGGCGGTGCTGGGGGTGATCCTCGGTTCGCTGATTCAGGTGTTGATCCCGCGCGACTGGCTGCTGCGTACGCTGGGGCAGTCACGTTTTCGCGGCACGCTGTTTGGCACCCTGTTCTCGCTGCCAGGCATGATGTGTACCTGTTGCGCCGCGCCGGTAGCGGCGGGAATGCGTCGCCAGCAGGTTTCTATGGGCAACAAGCCGGAGCTGTTCGGAGATAGCGAGTATATCCCCAAGTACCGCTGGCGTTCTGGATGGGTAATCCGTTACTGAATCCGGCAACGCTGGTGTTTATGGGCTTTGTGCTCGGCTGGCATTTTGCGGCTATTCGTCTGGTTGCCGGGCTGGCGATGGTGCTGGTGGTGGCGACGCTGGTGCAGAAATGGGTGAAAGAGTCGCCGCAGGTAGACATTCCTCAGGAGATCGCCGTATCTGAACCGCAGGGCGGATTCTTTGCTCGCTGGGGAAAGGCATTGTGGTCGCTATTCTGGAGTACGATCCCGGTTTATATCCTGGCGGTACTGGTATTAGGCGCGGCGCGTGTCTGGCTGTTCCCACATGCCGATGGCGCAGTTGATAATACGCTGATGTGGGTTATTGCGATGGCCGTCGCGGGATGCCTGTTTGTGATCCCTACCGCCGCAGAGATTCCGATTGTACAAACGATGATGCTGGCAGGAATGGGAACCGCGCCTGCTCTGGCGCTGCTGATGACCTTGCCGGCGGTGAGTCTGCCGTCGCTGATTATGCTGCGTAAAGCCTTCCCGGCAAAAGCGTTGTGGCTTACAGGCGTACTGGTGGCGATTTCTGGGGTGATAGTGGGAAGTATTGCGCTGGTGTGAAGTGGAAATGCCGGGGGCGCTTCGCTTGCCCGGCCTACGTAAGTGCTTCTCTGTAGGGTAGGCCGGATAAGGCGTTAGCCGCCATCCGGCGCAATGCCCGGTGGCGCTGGCGCTTACCGGGCCTACAAATGGTACTTCCCGTAGGCCGGATAAGGCGCAGCCGCCATCCGGCTAAAACGGCGGGTTATTTGATAAACGTAAAGGCGGTGGTGACGCGTTTCACACCGCTGACCCGGCTGGCGATGTCCGCAGCGGCTTTTGATTCACGCTCGGTGACCAGACCCAACAGGAAAACCTCGCCATTTTCGGTCGTCACTTTTACGTTGGACGATTTCACCTGATCGCTGGTCAACAGCTGCGAACGCACTTTGGTGGTGATCCAGGTATCGTTCGAAGCCGTCCCAAGACCAATCGGCTGGCCCTGACGGATTTCGTTATACACTTCCGTCGCCCCATCGACACCCATCGCAATCTGTTTTGCCCGCGAGGAGAGTTCGCTATTCGGCGACTGACCCACCAGTAATACCTTGCCCTGATACGCCGTTACGTTGATGCGCGCTTCTTTCTTGATTTGTTCGTCTTTCGACAGCGCGCTGTTTACGCGCAGCTCCAGGGTTCCGTCATCCACCTGGGTGCCAACGCTACGTGGATCGGTTGCGGCTTTCGTACCCACAGCGGCGGTTCCAACCACCGCGGCAGCGACGCAACCTTGCAACAGCAACGCAGAAATAAGGACTGCGAGTGGCGAAAATGCCTTCATATGTACTCCTTAATCATCCTGGTGAGGGAAAAGCGTGTTGTCGATCAAATCGCACAAGCAGTTTACCGTCAGCATATGCATTTCCTGAATGCGCGCGCTGTGGTGCGAGGGAATACGGATTTCAACATCCTGCGGCCCTAATAACCCGGCCAGCTCGCCCCCGTCATAGCCTGTCAACGCCACAATGGTCATATCCCGAGTGACGGCGGCCTCAACGGCCTTAACGATATCGCGACTGTTGCCACGCGTAGAAATCGCCAATAAAACATCACCGGCATGGCCCAGCGCACGGACCTGTTTTGCATAGATTTCATCATGCAGGCGATCGTTGGCAATCGCTGTTAAGACCACATTATCGGTATTAAGTGCAATGGCGGGTAAACTGGGACGTTCTGTTTCAAAACGGTTGATCATGCTGGCAGCAAAATGCTGTGCGTTGGCGGCGGAAGTACCATTACCACAACAGAGAATTTTGTTGCCGTTGAGCAGGGAGTGAACCAGCGTCATGGCGGCACGGGAAATTGCATCCGGGAGAGCTTCTGCCGCAGCAATTTGCGTTTGAATGCTTTCTGTAAAGCAGACTTTAATTCTATCGAGCACGCTAATCCTTAAATCTTCAATTATGAGCGGTCGTTAAAGGCATCCTTAAACCACTCAACATCATTTCCGGTGAAGGCTAACACATCGAACCGGCAATCCACAGTATCAAAACTCCCATTGTGGCGAGCAAGCCACAAGCGGGCGGTCTGTAATAATTTGTGTTGTTTGCTCCAGGTCACACTGGCGGCCGCGCCGCCAAACTGTGCCGAGCGGCGATAACGAACCTCAACAAAGACCGTGGTTTTTCCGTCACGCATTATCAGATCGATTTCGCCGCCGCGCTCACGCACGTTGGCGGCAACAAAACGCAGTCCCTTGCTCTCCAGCCAGCGGCGTGCGGCGGCTTCCCACACGTCGCCGGTCTGTTTACTCGTTAACTGGCGGGGACGATTTGCCCTTGCTGGTATTTGAGCCATGATAACTTCCTGTTAATCACGCAATCCTGTGTGGCGGTTAACGCCCCGGTATTACCGTTAATTTCAAAACCCGGCACCTGGCGCATCTGCGAGAAGTGGTTCGCCAGCGACCACGCGTCTACGCCCATCGCGTACATACGGGCAAGGGAGTAGTCGTTGCGTACGGCGCCGAGCGCCTGCTGCATTAACGGCATGTTGCTACCGGCCAGCATTGGGATCTCGCTGTACTGCAAGCCTTCCATCTCCAGACGGAAGTCGGGGCCGGAAGTGCCCTGCGCGCTGCGCGAGCTGGCGTACAGCGTTGCGCCGCTTTGGCTGCCGTTACGCATGGCGATCATGGGTTTAATGAACCCGATCTCTTCCGGCGTCGCCAGAATGTAGACCGCGTCAACGCGACCGCCG
>OGYM01000981.1_pt1 | contig 21493 bp, 20 predicted proteins | sample 1576491 | NCBI WGS metagenome assembly OGYM01 (sample SAMEA3541515, study PRJEB24748) | human gut metagenome | biome: human gut; feature: human-associated habitat; material: faeces | place: China | collected 2012 | reverse complement strand
CGTTTCCAGCTTGCCCATCCCCAGATAGAGAAGGTGGTGGTAAAGAAATAGTCGTGCTTCTCGTCATGCCTCAGGACATTCAGGCCCCCAAAGGCCGCCTGATCCTCCCCCAGGTACAGACCCTGCGCGAACTGCTCGACCGGAAATGTCTGGTCATGAGCTGCACGACCGACAAATTGCCCCAGATGCTTGAAGCACTGGCCCGACCGCCCAAACTGATCATCACCGATTCTCAGGTCTTCGGAACAGTCTATGCACGGAAACCGGAAACCAGCCGGCTGACTTCCTTCTCCGTTCTCTTTGCCCAATACAAGGGAGATATTGATTACTACATCCAGGGAGCCAGAGCCCTTTCCGCCCTGACGGAAAAATCCCGCATCCTGATTGCCGAAGCCTGCACCCATGCCCCACTTTCCGAAGATATCGGACGTGTAAAAATACCCAATATGCTGAGAAAACGCTTCGGACAGGGAATACAAATCGATATGGTTTCGGGAACCGACTTTCCGGAAGATCTGACTCCCTACGATCTGATCATCCACTGCGGAGCCTGCATGTTCAACCGCAAATATGTATTGAACCGCATCGAAGCAGCCCGGAAGCAGCAGGTGCCCATGACCAACTACGGAGTGACCATCGCCTGTTTGCAGGGGATCCTGGACAAAATCGATTATTGATGAAAAAAAACAGGCTTTATTGTTGCTCAGTTCCACAATAAAGCCTACTTTTGTCATGCTCAAAAAAATCCTTGCGGTAGTAGCTCAGTTGGTAGAGCATCGGCTTCCCAAGCCGAGGGTCACGGGTTCGAGTCCCGCTTACCGCTCATTCCCTATAAATTTATTCTAATTTAACCGGACGATCGGGCTGAAACGACTGCACGATCGGGCCGCAACGTATATACAATGTGGGCGAATCGACCGCAAAAAATTACCCCATCGACTGTACGATTCAGCTCCATCGTACGCGAAGAAATTTCCCCTTCACGTACGGGCAAAAAAAAGAGGGAATCTTCCCAGACTCCCAATCTTCATTAACCTTAAATCTAATACCATGAAAAACACGATGCAAAGGTATGGTTTTTATGTTATGTAACATAATAATTACACAGAAAATCGCCTATATTTAACACTATTTCACAAAACCATATCATTTTCATCTACTTTGCTCCCCTTCATTTCCAGCTTTGGATGTAACCTTTTCCGGCCTGTCATGCAATTCCTTTTCTTCCTTTACCGCATTTTGCTTTTTTTCGGATTTCAAACTCTGAAAATCCAACAAAAAAGCCTACCTTTGCAAGAAGTTTACCAAGTTGGAAAGACAAAAACAAAACAAACCAAACTAAAGATAACTCTTTATGAAGAAACGATTCGCAAGACTCGCATTCTGCCTTTTCCTGCTGGGAGCTCTCCCCGCAGCGGCACAGACCATGAGTGACAGCCAGGTACTGGAGTATGTCAAACAGGGAATGCAGCAGGGAAAAGACCAGAAGCAGATCGCCATGGAGTTGGCACGCCGGGGCGTTACCGAAGAACAGGCACGCCGAGTACAGGAAATGTATCAGCAACAGTCCAAAGGAACCCTGGGAACCAGCAGTTCCACCTCCCAGGATCGCATGAGACAGTCTTCCTCCGGAACAAGCGACTATTATTACCAGAACGGTTACCGCAAAAACACTAACCGCAACGCTGAACTGCAGCAGGAACGCCGCGAACAGATGGAGCAGGAATACCGTCAGCGTAAGAAAATGGAAGAAGAACGCAAGAAGAACGAGTTCTCCCAGCGTGACCAGTCCAACAACCCCTACTCCATGGAATACAGCAAGAATACCAACCAGAACCGGGTAGTATCCCTTCTGAGCGATTCACTTTCACTGACTCCTCTTTACGACTATGATCCCGAAGACCAGGTATTCGGCCGTGACATCTTCAACACCGAAAATCTGACCTTCGAACCCAATATGAACGTGGCCACTCCTCCCGACTACCGTCTCGGTCCGGGTGATGAAGTGATCATCGACATCTGGGGAGCCAGCCAGAACACCATCCGCGAAACCATTTCTCCGGACGGCTACATCAATATCCCCGATCTGGGCCTTGTCTTGCTGAACGGCATGAGCGTGTCCGAAGCGAAGACTGTCCTGAAACAGGAACTCAGCAAAATTTATGCAGACTCCGGCAACAATATCCAGGTTTCCCTCGGCAATGCCCGCACCATCCAGATCAATGTGATGGGTGAAGTGCTGCGCCCCGGAACCTATACGCTGTCTTCCTTTGCGACGGTATTCCACGCCCTTTACAGTGCCGGCGGAGTCAGCGATATCGGTAGTTTGCGTAACATCCACGTTGCACGCAACGGAAAGAACGTCGCTACGGTTGATGTCTACGAATTCATCATGCAAGGAAAGATCCAGGACGACATCCGTCTGCAGGAAGGAGATGTCATCATCGTTCCCCCGTATGAAGCCATCGTCAAGATCACCGGCAAGGTAAAACGCCCGATGCGCTACGAAATGAAATCCGACGAATCCATCGCAACCCTGCTTAAATACGCCGGAAACTTTGCCGCAGACGGCTACAAGAACAGCCTGCGCGTCATCCGTCAGGCAGGCCGCGAATACTCTGTAGCTACGGTAGATGCCAAAGATTTTACCCGTTTCCAGATGTGCGACGGCGATGAAGTGACAGCCGATCCCATCCTGGAACGTTTCACCAACCGTCTGGAAGTAAAAGGAGCCGTCTATCGCCCGGGTATTTATGAACTGAGCGGTTCACTGAATACCGTCAAGCAACTGGTTGAAAAAGCCGACGGTCTGCTGGGCGACGCCTTTACCAACCGCGCCGTTCTCTACCGCCAGCGCGAGAACCTCACCAGCGAAGTACTTTCCGTAGACATCAAGGGCATTCTGGCAGGCAGCAGCCCCGACATTGCCCTGCGCAACAACGATGTGCTCTATATCCCCAGCATCCACGACCTGAAAGATCTGGGCAGCATCCGTATTTATGGAGAAGTCACCCTGCCGGGAGAATACCCCTATGCGGACAATATGACGCTTGAAGACATCGTCATCACTGCAGGCGGTCTGAAGGAATCAGCCTCCCTTGTACGCGTAGACGTATCCCGCCGTATCCGCGACCCGAAGAGCACCACCGAAGCCCAGACTATCGGAGAAACCTTCTCATTTGCCTTAAAAGACGGCTTTGTGGTTGACGGCGAGGCCGGATTTGTCCTCCAGCCATACGATCAGGTATTCGTACGCCGCAGTCCGGGCTACAGCGAACAGGCCAATGTAACCGTCAAGGGCGAAGTCCTCTACTCCGGCCAGTACACCCTGACCAGCAAGAATGAACGCCTGACCGACGTGATCAAGAAAGCTGGTGGTGTAACCCAGTTCGGTTACGTCCGCGGTGCGAAGCTGACCCGTATCGCCAACGAGGAAGAAAAGAAACGCATGCAGGATGTCTTGAACATGATGCAGAAAGAGCTGGGAACCGGTATGGCTGATTCACTCAAGCTGGAACTCGACAGTGTCTTCACCGTCGGAATCGATCTGGAAGCAGCTTTGGCCAAACCCGGAAGCAATGCCGATATTGTCCTGAGAGAAGGCGACATCATTACCGTACCGGAATTCAACAACACCGTGAAGATCAACGGAGCTGTCATGATGCCGAATACCGTATCCTACATCGAGGGCAAGAGCGTGAAATACTATCTCAGCCAGGCCGGAGGCTACTCCAGCAATGCCAAGAAGAGCAAAAAGTTCATCATCTACATGAACGGGCAGGTGGCCGAAGTGAAAGGCAGCGGCAAGAAGCAGATCGAACCCGGCTGCGAGATTGTAGTTCCGAATAAGCAGCGCAAGAACAGTCTGGGCAATGTTCTGGGCTATGCCACTTCCTTTGCCTCCTTAGCGACAATGGTTGCATCGATAGCCAATATTGTCAAGTAAGCGGATTTTCCGGAAATGATACTCTCCCCGGGGTGATAATGAACAGGTTGTCTCCCCGGGGATTTTTTATTACTTTTCCGTGCAGTATTTTCCCTTCCTCTGCATTGTGAAGAAAATCCCTTGCAGAGGCGTATTTTGGCCACATTCCGCTTTGATATCTTGAAAATAAAGCCTACATTTGCAAGTAAATACTATTCAATTTCGCAATTACCTTTCTTCTCTGAATGGGACAGGTAATCGCGAAGCGTACCCAAAACTATTCTTCACATGGCAAACATGTATTTAATAATTGCAGCCTTCATTACTGCAATCGTTCTCGGACGAATCATTATTCCGAACATTCTGATTATCTCTCTGCGCAAACGGCTCTTCGATGCGCCCGATGCCCGAAAGATCCACAAGCGACCCATCCCAAGACTGGGAGGGGTTACGTTCTTTCCCGTCATCCTCTGCACCACCTGCTTTTTCACTGCCCTGCGTATCTTGCTAGGATATCTCCCCGATCCGCAGTTCACCGTGACCATGGTGACCGAACTGCTCTTCCTTATTGCCGGGCTCACCCTGCTATATGTCGTCGGTATTGCCGATGATCTTATGGGAGTGAGATACCGCAAGAAATTCTTTGTACAGATCATCTCTGCCGCATTCTTTCCATTGGCCGGGCTTTACATCAATAATTTCTACGGACTTTTCGGGATTTACGAGATTCCCGCAGGTATAGGAATTCCCCTGACCATGCTGCTGGCGGTATTCATTACCAATGCTATCAACCTGATTGACGGAATCGACGGACTGGCTTCCAGCTTGAGTATGGTTGCCCTTACCATTCTGGGAGTCATCTTCATTCACAACCAGCAATGGATCTATGCCCTGCTGGCCTTTGTCTGTGTAGGTATCTTGATCCCCTTCTTTTCCTACAATGTATTCGGCAATGCCGACCGAGGACGCAAAATCTTTATGGGCGACACCGGAAGTCTGACACTGGGATACATTCTCAGCTTCTTCGTCATCAAATACTGCATGTACACCGGAACTATTCCCACTGAAGAAATCCTGGGTTCTCCCCTGCTTGTTTCCTTCAGCGTCCTGCTCGTTCCTTCTCTTGATGTGGTGCGTGTGGTTCTTCGCCGGGCACGTAACGGCAAACCGCTCTTCCTGCCCGACAAGACTCATATTCATCATAAATTTCTGGATATGGGATTTTCCCCACGCCAGGCATTAATCACTATCCAACTAATGTCTGCCAGCCTTTGTGCCTTCACTTTGGTTACAGTGCATTCCGGATGGAACAATACATTGGTGTTTGTAATTGATGTTGTAGTGTGGACGGAACTGAATTTATGGTTTGATGTAGTGATAAAAAAAAGGAAAGAAAATAAATCGTATTTACAGTTATAGCCATTTCCCCTTTATTAAGGTATCCCAAATGACAAAGAAAACTTTAAAGAAACAAGCTGTTAGTGGAATAATTTGGAGTAGTATAGAAAGATTCTCTGTGCAAGGGCTTCAATTTATTATCATGATCATAATGGCACGTATTTTATCTCCAAGAGATTATGGATTAGTTGGAATGTTAACCATATTTATCGCTATTTCTCAATCTCTGATTGATAGTGGTTTTTCACAAGCTCTCATACGCAAGCAAAATCGTACTAATATAGATAACTCAACCGTTTTCTTTTTTAATATTCTAATAGGGATAATACTTTATGGGCTTTTTTTTCTGATTGCACCTTATGTGTCCCTATTTTACCATACACCAGAATTAACACTATTGATGAGAGTAATATCAATAGGTATTATATTCAATTCACTTGCAATAGTTCAAAGAGCCTTGCTCACCATTGATTTAAATTTTAAAACACAAGCCAAAGCAAGTCTCACCGCAACTATAATATCAGGAATCATCGGCATTACTATGGCTTATAGAGGTTGTGGTGTATGGTCTATTGTTATACAACAACTTATTAATTTAGTATGTAATACTATTCTATTATGGATTTTAGCTCAATGGCGACCTATATTAGTCTTCTCCAAAAGTTCTTTTAATGAGTTATTCTCATTTGGATCTAAATTATTAGTCTCAGGGCTACTTGATACTATTTACCGTAATATATATTTAATTGTAATAGGTAAATTCTTCTCAGCATCTACATTAGGATATTATACTAGGTCCCAACAGTTTTCAGACTTTCCATCTGCCAATTTAACAGGGGTCATGCAACGCGTCACATATCCAGTTTTATGTAGGATACAAAACAATAATGAACAATTAGCTAATGCTTATAGAAAATTTTTAAGAGTTTCAGCATTCATCATATTCCCTTTAATGCTTGGACTTTCAGCTGTTTCTAAGCCGCTTATTTTTATCCTATTGAAAGAGCAATGGATTTTTAGTGCAACACTACTTCAAATCCTTTGTTTTTCAGGCATGTGGTATCCAATTCATGCTATCAACCTAAGTTTGCTACAAGTAAAAGGACGTTCAGATCTCTTATTAAAACTAGAGATTATAAAAAAAATTAATGGTGTTATCATATTATGTATAACCATCCCATTAGGTTTAATAGCAATGTGTTATGGACAAATTATAGGTTGCATAATATCCTTATTCATAAACACCTATTACACAGGGAAACTCATAAAGGTTGGATTTATTAAACAGATGAAAGATTTATCGCACATTATAGTCTTATCAATTTCTATGTGGGGGCTCATTTATATAATAGTACCATATATAAATGGATATATTAGTCAACTAATTATTTGTATATGCATAGGCATTATCTATTATATAGGAATTGCATATATCTTTAAGTTTTCTGAATTCAAAGAACTCATTTCTATTATAAGAAAAAAATAACACTTTGTTTTTATTATAAATAATTATGGCACAAAATAACCTTATTACAGTTACATCCCCATTACTTCCGGATTTAACAGAATTCAATAAATACCTAAGTGACATTTGGAATAAAAAATGGATTACAAACAATGGATTCTATCATCAAGAATTAGAAAAAGCACTTTGTGAATATCTTAAAGTTCCATTTATTAGTCTTTTTACGAACGGAACATTACCACTGATCACAGCTCTACAAGCACTACGTATTACAGGAGAAGTTATTACTACCCCATATAGTTTCGTTGCTACCACACATGCCTTATGGTGGAATGGTATTAAGCCTGTTTTTGTTGATATCGATCCTAATACGGGGAATTTAGATCCTGAGAAAATAGAAGCGGCCATTACTCCTAAAACAACTGCAATCATGCCTGTTCATGTATACGGAAAGCCATGCGATACAAAAAAAATTAAGGAAATAGCTGACAAATATGGACTAAAAGTTATATATGATGCAGCACATGCATTCGGTGTAGAAGTTAATGGAGAAAGTATATTGAATGCTGGAGATATGTCCACACTCAGTTTTCATGCAACCAAAGTATATAACACCATAGAAGGTGGTGCATTAGTTATGCATGATGCTGAAACGAAAAAACGTATTGACTATCTCAAGAATTTTGGATTTGCAAATGAAACAACAGTTGTTGCTCCAGGGATTAATAGTAAAATGGACGAAGTTCGTTCTGCTTATGGACTCATTAATCTGCAACAAGTAGACAAAGCCATTGACGCACGTCATCAAGTTGCCATAAAATATCGTGAAGCACTACGTGGAACTCCGGGTATAACATTCTTTGATGACATGCCAGGAGTAAAACATAACTACTCATATTTTCCTATTTTTGTAGATGCTAATAAATATGGAATGACACGCGATGAACTCTATTTCAAAATGAAAGATCAAAATGTTCTAGGTAGACGCTATTTTTATCCTCTTATTAGTACCTTTAGTACTTACCGAGGATTAGAAAGTGCTCATCCTGAAAATTTACAGGAAGCACACAAAATGGCTGATAGTGTCATATGCCTGCCAATGCATCATGCTTTAACTGACAATGATATAAAAAGAATTCTGGAAACAATCCTTATATAAAAATAATATGTATCCTAAGAAACTTTTACTACTTGGAGGATTACGTTATTTACTCCCAGTAATTGAAGCTGCCCATAAGCAGGGCTATTATGTAATCACTTGTGATTATCTTCCTGAAAATATCGCACATAAATACTCTGATGAGTATCATAATGTTAGCATAATCGACAAAGAAGCTGTTTTAAAATTAGCTAAAAATCTAAAAATAGATGGTATAATGTCATTCGCAGTTGACCCTGGAGTTATAACTGCTGCTTATGTACAAGAACAAATGGGATTACCAGCCTTTGGTCCTTATGATTCTGTATGCATCCTCCAAAATAAAGATAGATTCCGAGAATTTTTAACATTACATGGATTTAATGTACCTAAAGCTAAAGGTTATACTTCCGCTAAAGAAGCGATAATAGATGCTGATAAATTCTCATGGCCTATTATCATAAAACCAACAGACTCAGCGGGAAGTAAAGGAGTCACTAAGGTTGAATATAAGGAAGATTTACAAACTGCCATAAATACAGCTTTTGAACATTCACTCTCAAAAAAGATTATCATTGAAGAATTTATAGAAAAACAAGGTTGTTCTTCTGATTCTGACTGCTTTTCTGTTAACGGGGATTTAAAATTCATTTCATTTTCTGCACAACGTTTTGATATTAATGCCCCTAATCCATATACTCCATCTGCATATAGCTGGCCTTCTACAATGACCCAAGAGCAGGAAACAGAATTAACAAGCGAAATTCAAAGATTGCTCAGTTTATTAAAAATGCAAACCTCAATCTATAATATAGAAACTCGAATTGGGATTAATAACAAACCATACATTATGGAGGTATCACCACGAGGAGGAGGGAATAGACTAGCAGAGATGATTCGCTATGCAACAGGCATTGACCTTATTACAAATTCAGTTCGTGCCGCTGTTGGAGATAAAGTAATTAATCTAAAACAAAAACCTTATAATGGTCATTGGGCTGAAATTATACTTCATTCTGAGAAAGATGGCTTATTTCAATCTTTACAAATTAAAGAATCTATGAAATGCAAGGTTATAGAACAAGATTTATGGATTAAAAAAAATGATTATATCCATGCTTTTCGTGGAGCAAATGATTCTTTAGGAACTTTAGTTCTCAAATTTAATACAGAACAAGAACTTAAGGACGCACTAATAAATCAAACAAGCTGGATAAATATCGTTGTCAAATAATATACAATGAAAGAAATAGGTGGATATTTTGAACTAGAGTTAAGCAAAGGTATGCACTTTCATCCCAATGCTATTCGATTAAACACAGCACGCAATTGTTTAGAATATATATTAAGGAGCCGTGAATATACAAAAATCTATATCCCATATTATACATGTGAAGTCATTTTAGAGCCTTTACATAAATTATCTATCCAGTATGAATTTTACACAATTAATGAAGATTTAGAACCGACATTTCTACCAAGCTTAAAAGAAAAAGAAGCTTTTCTGTACACAAACTATTTTGGAATAAAACAAAGCTATATAAGCCATTTAGCTAATATAATACCAAATCTTATCATAGACAATTCACAAGCTTTTTTTGATTTACCATTAAATAATATAGACACCTTCTACTCTGCAAGAAAATTTATAGGAGTTCCTGATGGAGCATATCTATATACCACAAAACTATTAGATATTGATTTCCCTTATGATCAATCATGGGAGAGATGTACACATCTTCTACAAAGAATTGATCTAAAAGCTCAAGATGGCTATAAAGAATTTCAAAAAAATGATACTCTTCTCTGTCATCAACCTATAAAAAGGATGTCTAAATTAACTTCTACATTATTGTCATCCATTAATTACGTTAATATACAACAGCTAAGACAAAGAAATTTCCAATATATACATGATGTATTACGAGATAAAAACAAAATAAAAATATCTCATGAAAAGGATATAACTCCCATGGTATATCCTTTTTGGATCACGAATGGCAAAAGTTTAAGAGAAAAACTTATTAGGAACAATATTTTTGTAGCTAAGTATTGGAGTAATGTATTAAACTGGGTAAAACCAGAATCTTTAGAATATCTACTAGTAGAAAATCTGCTTCCTATTCCTATAGATCAACGATATACGAAAGAAGATATAGACATTATTTTATCTATTTTATATTAATTATGGAGAAATCTAAAATTCACGTATTGGTATTTCCTGCAGAAGGAAGTAATGCGATCGAATTACATGATGCATTATCAAGTTGTGTCAATATAAAGCTCTATGGCGCGTCATCTGTAGAACGACATGGTAAATATATCTTTAAGAATTACATAGGAAATGCCCCCAATATTTTTGCAACTGATTTTATTTCACAATTCAATAGAATCATTAAAGAAAACTCTATTGATGTGATTTTTCCTACACATGACACTGTCGCCTTAAAATTAGCAGAATATGAAAAGGATATTACATGCAGGATAATTCAAGGAGATCTTAAAACAGCTCAAATATGCAGAAGTAAGATTTTAACACATACATTATTCTCTGATTGTTCTTTTATCCCTAAACGCATTGATATAGCTCAGATACATAAAGAAGATTTTCCGTTATTTGCCAAACCAGATGAAGGACAAGGTGCAGTAGGAGCTCAAAAAATTTCTAATATAGAAGAACTAAAGGGAAAAGACTATAATAATTTTTTAGTTACAGAGTTTCTACCTGGATTAGAATATACAGTAGATTGTTTTACTGATAAAGATAAAAATCTAAGATATATTGCACCTAGAACACGCGAACGTCTAATGGCTGGAATCTCAGTTGCAGGACAAACACTTCAATTAACAAATGAGATTCAACAAATTGCCGAAACTATCAATGATAGATTACATTTCCTTGGACTTTGGTATTTTCAACTAAAAAAAGACCGCACAGGCAAACTAAAATTATTAGAAATTTCTACGAGATGTGCAGGAACAATGTGCCTTACAAGAGCACGTGGGATAAACCTTCCACTTTTAAGCGTATATACAGCTTTAGGATATGATATAAGTATAATGGAAAACTCATATCATGTCAAGATGGATAGAGCCTTAATCGGAAGATATGATATAGACTACTTTTATAAAACTGTTTATATTGATTTTGACGATACCATAACATTAAACAATCAAGTTAATTTAAATAGTATCAGATTCTTATATCAGTGTAAGAACCAAAATAAGAAAATTATACTTTTGACAAAACATGCAGCAGAAATCGAAAAGACATTAGAAAGTTATGCAATATCTAAGTCCTTATTTAATAAAATAATATCAATCAAAGAAAATGACAGTAAATCGTCTCATATCATTCCTCAAGATGCTATATTTATTGATAATGCATATAAAGAAAGATATGAAGTGTCTACAAAACTCCACATACCTGTATTTGACGTAGATGGCATTGAATTTTTATTAGACTGGAAAATTTAAAATATAATAATGGAAGAGAAACCTTTAGTTAGTATATGTTGTACAACCTACAACCATGAGAAATACATAAAAGAATGTTTAGATGGAATTCTTATGCAAAAAACCATCTATCCTTTTGAAATAATTATACATGATGATGCATCAACTGACACCACTCCTCAAATAATTTCACAATATGTAAAAAAATATCCAACATTAATAAAACCAATCTTACAAAAAGAAAATCAGTACTCAAAAGGCATAGAAATCTGTACACAATTTGTTTTTCCTAAAGCACAAGGGAAATACATTGCTATGTGTGAAGGTGATGACTATTGGATAGATCCTTTAAAGATTCAAAAGCAAATAGATATACTTGAAAAAAATGTTCATTATTCTGCTGTCTTCGCAAATTATCGAATACAAGATGAAAGAAATAATAATATCAAAGAATATATTACTAATTACTCAAAAAAATTATATAATGAATTCGATGTTTTAGCGGGAGTTATGTTTGGTATACATAGCATCTGTTTTAGAAAGAGTGTGATCGATTATGATTTATTTCACAGAATAAAATCTAATGGAGATTTAATTATAAACTATTTATGCACAAGACATGGATATGTATTTAGAATTGAGGGTATATTATCAACTTATAGGTTAACAGGGAAAGGTGTAGCTTCATCTCGTGATCGCATAAAACAATATGAAGCAGCAATAAAAGAAAGATATCATTTCCATCAACAACTTAATTTTCCCAATAATAATGCGTTAATTTTATCTCAAGTTTATGCAACGCTTGCTTTTATAAAGAACAATAGATTTAGCATAAATATATTTAACTATTCATCTCAATATTTTATTAAAGGAAAGATTGCGACATATTTATATTATATCTTTAAATGCATTTCATATAAACTATTAAGAAAAAGTATTTTCTGATTTATGAGTAATATTCCTTCTATACAATATCCACTGCTAAGTATTGTTACCATTACTTATAATGCAAAAGCCACACTAGAAGCTACCATACTTTCTGTCATCAATCAGACATATCCCAATATTGAATATATCATTATTGACGGTGGAAGTACTGATGGAACTGTTGACATTATAAAGAAATATCAATCACATATTGCATATTGGATCAGTGAGCCAGATAAAGGTATCTATAATGCAATGAACAAAGGCATTGATTTAGCACATGGTATATGGATCAATTTTATGAATGCAGGGGATTCTTTTTATGACCAAAATACTTTATCTAATATTAGATTTCCACAAATTAACAATAAAAATTTGAAAGTTATATTTGGAGATAATATAGGGAAAAAATTTGGAACCACATATTACAAAAAGGCCCAACCACTCAAAAATATACATAGAAGAATAATAGCTTGCCACCAATCTATTTTTGTTTCTGGAATAAATAAGGAAGATATTAAATTTAACGAAACATATAAATTAGCAAGTGATTATAATACAGTTTATTCACTCTATGAAAAATATGGGAAGAAAGCTTTTTTATACATACCGCAACCTATTGCTATATATGATGCAGAATTTGGGATTTCCTCCAAACATATTCTACAATCTTTAAAAGAACAACTTACCATAAGGAAAAAACATAAAAATATTATTTGGTATTATGACTTTTGCAAATACATTATCAAATTATGGATACAAAAGATGAAATAATTGTCAATGCTGATGATTTTGGAAGATCTCAAACAATAAATAAGGCTATATCCCAATGCTTTGCCCTAAACATCATTCAAAGGACAAGTATTATGGTTAATATGCCCTATTATAAAGAAGCAATATTAATAGCAAAGGAAGAAAATTTCTTCGATAAAATAGGGCTTCACATCAATTTAATGGAAGGGGAGCCTCTTACTGAAAGCATCAAATTATTCCCAGAAGTATGTTCCAACGGAATATTTAATGGCCAACTACAATCCCACTTACGCTCCAAATTTTTTCACTCTAGTGAACTGAAAAAAGCAATAAAGGAAGAAATAGAAGCACAAATAAAAGTCTATATCAATGAAGGTTTTCCTTTACTACATTTAGACTCACACTTTCACATTCACAACGAAGCTTTCATATATAATATTATAAAACCATTATCCCTGCAATATGGCATTAAGAGCATGCGTATAGCAAGAAACTTGATGCCACAAAATTCAATTATATATTTTATAAAATCACTATATAAATATATACTCAATTCAAATATAAAAAAAAATTTTAAACATACTTCCTATTTTGGATCTTATCAAGACTTCAACCTATACTATAAGCATTTTTCTGTGGAAATCATGGTTCATCCAGAACTAATCAATGGTGAACTCGTAGATATTGTTGATCATAATTTTATTCCTTTTTCTACTTATTATAAGATTTTATGATTGAGTTAGTATATTTATCGGAAAACAATAATAGATTAACACAAGAGGAGTATAATAAATTCTTATTAGAATATTATAAAAATGAGTATAATGCTCGATTAAAAAGAATAAAATGGTACCAACAATACTGCTCAGATTTTAAGATATTACTTGCAATAATTAATGGGAAGCCAGTAGGTCAATCTTGTGCTTACAAATGTACAGCCGTAATTCACAAGCAGGATACTGAGTGGTGGTGGGGAGTAGATACATTTGTTCTCCCAGCAATGAGAGGAAAAGGTATTGGGAAAAAGCTACAATTAAAACTTCATCAAGATTTGCCCAATTTTTCTTCTGCATGGTATTCGCCATCTAACGGATATATAAAAAGGATATGTGGTGCCAATCTATTATACAGAATTAACTTCAACTATTTCCCGGTCAGTAGCTATGTTACTCCTATAATAATAAATGCTGCAAAAAAATTCTTAAATAAGCAACTTCATTTCAATCACATTTGTAAATGGAAATACTTAAATTATAATAATCTTTTTATAAATAACAGAAGATATGAAGAAATCAAGCTAGAAGAAAAACTAACAGAGTTACTTCCTTTGATAAATAAATCTCTAAATCAATATGATTTTTATATTAAAAGAGATTTGAATTATTTTGTTTGGAAATACTTTCTTAATCCTGATTTAAAATATCATACTCTGCTTATCTATAGCAACAATAATATACCAGCTGGTATAATTATTTTTTCAGAAATATTCTCCAAGAATTTACTTTTAACACCGATCTATGCTGTCACTCTATTAGATATCTTTATTGATCCAAATAGTAATATCACAACAAAAATGATATTAACTCTAATCGGACAATATTATAAAACTAAAGGACAATATCTTGATGGTATATTAAGTTTAGAGAATAGTTCTTATTTCCCAGTATTTCGATACCCAATTAAAGGAAATTACTTACTCTCAACTTATAAAGGAAATATCCAAAAACCATATATAAGTTATTCAGATCAGGATATGGAACAAATGATATAATTTTTTATATGATTTATGCAATAAATTTGATTTTCTCAATCGCATGTACATATAGTTTTTCACGCTATTACCCCTCATATAATAAGAATAAGTTCTTTACTTATTTTTTATTTCTATTTCCGATGTGGGTTATCTGGTTAATAATATGCGGTGGACAAGATGCTGTTGGAACAGATTATACAACATATTATAGTATATTCAAAACACAAGATGTCACTCTTTATTATAAAAAATTAGAATTTATATTCGCATATGTTGTTGAAATATGTGGTTTCTTAGAATTAGATCCACAAACTCCATTTTATATTTTTTATTTCATTGGAGCATTATTTTTCATTAAAATACTGACAAAATTACAACATGAATCAATATTTATATTTATAATCCTCTATATTTGTATATCTACTGTATTTAATAATCAATTAAATGGATTACGCCAATATATAGCATTATATTTATGTACATATGCTTTAATGGTTTTACCTGAAGCCAAAGGTGTTCAAAAATTTTTGATATACATAATCCTCGCTGCATTTATTCACTCATCTTCTTTTTTACTGCTCCCTCTTGTTATACTCAGATTTTATCCTAATATTACATTTAAAGGAGCCCTTATCCTTCTAATATTTAGCATCATCTTTGGTGCATTAGGAGGGTATAGTATAATCATTGCACATTTAAGTTTTCTTATACCTACACATTATCAACATTATATAGGTGGAACCTTTGATATAGGTTATGGTATTTCGAAAACTATCACTAAACTTATTTTTATACCTTTCTATTTTTATTCTTTATATCTGCTTAAAGACAAAAAACTAGACTGTTATAATCTATATTTATACAAAATAGGCCTTATAGGATATTCTATCAGAGTAATGTTTTTAAATAATCTTATCTTTAACAGAATAGGAAATACATTCTTACTCATCTCAATGCTGCCTCTATACTTTCTTTTAAGAGATCTTTATATAAATCAGAAATATATCAAATTTATTCTTATAACTACATTTTTCATTACATTCTACTTATCTAAAGTTCTTCTATTTCCTACTCAGGAATATTTATATAAATCAATATATTTGACAAATGTTTGAAATTTCTGTGATTATTCCAACATATAATCCTGGAGATTATATAGAAGACTGTCTTAACTCTATTTATAGACAGAACTATCCATTAAATAAGTTTGAAATCATAATTATACTTAATGGAGACATTACGAAATATAAAAATAAGATAGTTAATATAATTAATAATGCTCCTAAAGAATTGACAGTATCTCTTTTTACAACAACTATAGCAGGAGTATCAAATGCAAGAAATATTGGATTAACTTATGCCAAAGGTGATTATATTTGTTTTATTGATGATGATGATATAATTTCTCCAACATACCTTTCTAAACTTATATCTAAAGCAGATAATAGAACAATTGTAATAAGTAATATTTATAGCTTTAAAAATAATATTAAAGAGAAAGCTGAGAACTTCTTCGTCTGTCCACAACTTAGGAACAAAGATCAATACGTAAATGCTTCTTTATATAAGAACCGCTCCTTTCTTGCTTTTCCTGTTGCTAAAATAATCCATAAAGACATTATTAGCAATAGAAGGTTTGATGTCAGATTCAAAAATGGAGAAGATGCTTTATTTATCACATCTTTAACTGACAAAATAGATAAAATCCTATTTACTGATGATGATGCCATATACTACGTTAGAGAAAGAAATGGTTCTGCATCTAGAAAAAAAATACCAATAGGAGAATTAACCAAAACTTCAATACAACTTATCCACACATATTTAAAATTATATTATCATAATTTTCCCAAATACAATTTTCTGCTATTCATTTCAAGAATACCTGGTGTAATAAAAAATGCCATACATCTTTTTCTTAATAATAAATAAATACAAAACATGAAAATATCCATCATTACTGTTTCATATAACAATCAGAAAACTATAGCAGATACAATAAAATCAGTTTTACAACAGAGTTATAATAATATAGAATATATAATAATCGATGGCCAATCTACGGATGGAACTCAAGATATAATAAAAGAATATGAGCCATTATTTCATGGCAAAATGAAATGGATTTCAGAAAAGGATAATGGTATATATGACGCAATGAACAAAGGTATAAAACTATCAACCGGAACTATAATAGGTACCTTAAATGCCGATGATTTTTTTTCATCTAACTCCATCATTGATATCATAGCAAAAAAATTCATTGAATCTCCTAACATAGAAGCTATATATGGTGACGTGCATTTTGTTCATTCTGAAAATCTTACTAAATGTACTAGATATTATTCCTCAAAAATATTTAAAAGGTCACTTATGAGATACGGATTTATGCCTGCGCATCCAAGCTTTTACATAAAAAAGGATAATTTCAAAAAATTTGGCATGTACAATACAAGCTATAAAATAGCTGCTGATTTTGAGTTCCTACTTCGTTGTATTTTTATTGGGAATATTCCTATCTTTTATATACCTATTGATATGGTAACAATGAGAACTGGTGGAGCTAGTACTTCAGGATTAAAATCACATGTTTTAATAATGAAAGAACATCTCAAAGCATTTAAAGAAAACAAAATACACAGCAATGTATTTTTACTTTCTCTGCGGTATATATATAAAATTATAGAATTAACTAGAAAAAATATTTAAAAGCGAAAAATATGTCACCATCCCAAGATTCATTAGAAAATGTATTAATAAATTTTTGCCGCCCTTTGTTTGTAAATAAAAAATGTATACTGGCAACAACCTGTGTAGGATTTATTCTAGGCTTAATTATATCAATAAGCTTACCATCTAAATACAAAGTAGAAGTTACATTGTCTCCCGAATCAGGACAAACCAATAATAACTTAACAGGAGTTGCTAATATGCTTGGATTAAATGGTATAAATGCTACTAATCAAGATGCTTTAAATTCTACTATGCTTCCAGACATATTAAACTCAACCCCTTTCATTCTAGAAATGTATAATATTAAGGTTCGACCTCATGAAACAACAAAGTCTGTTTTATTATCTGATTATGTTGTACAACAAAAAGCTCCATGGTGGATTTACATCCTAAGATTCCCTAGTTTCATTATTACGAAATTAAGTACCTCATCATCGGAAGAAAATGAGGATACAAGTCTAACGATAGACCCATTCCGTTTAACTAAAGAACAAACAATCAAAATAAATACGATAAAAGGAGCTCTTACATCCACAACAGAAGGAAGCATGACAATTGTTTCTGCCACTTTTCAAGATCCTGAAGTGGCAGCCACTGTAGCAGACAGTGCTGTGACTAAACTGCAGGAATACATCATTGATTATCGTACACGCAAAGCACAAGAAGATTGCAACTATCTGGAAAAGCTATGCAAAGAACGCAAAGAAGAATATTACAAAGCGCAGAAAGCATACGCAGACTTTATGGATGCTAACCGTAATGTTGTACTTCAGCGCACACAGGCAGAAGGGACCCGTTTACAGAATGATATGAGCATTGCGTTCCAAATTTATAGCCAGGTAGAAACCCAATTACAAGTTGCACGGGCAAAAGTTCAGGAAGCAAAGCCGGTATTTGCTATTGTGGAACCTGCAACTGTTCCTCTAAACCCATCCAGCCCAAATAAAAAAATTATCATACTTGGACTAATGTTCCTGGGATTTATTGGAAGTTCTGCATGGATTCTTTTCGGAAAAGATTTATGGAATAGCATAAAAACGAGTCAAAATAAATAAATTATTTACTCTTAGGCCTATATCAAACTTATGAAAACATTATTCAAACGCAACATCCTGATCACCGGTGGTGCCGGATTTATCGGCAGCCATGTGGTAAGACTTTTCGTGAACAAATATCCGGAGTATCATATCATCAATCTGGACAAGCTGACTTATGCGGGCAACCTGGCCAACCTGAAGGATATTGAGAACAAGGAAAACTATACTTTCGTCAAGGCAGACATCTGTGATTATGACAAGATGCTGGAACTGATGCAGCAGTATCATATTGATGGAATCATTCATCTGGCTGCGGAAAGTCATGTTGACCGCAGTATCAAGGATCCGTTTACCTTTGCACGGACAAATGTGATGGGAACGCTTTCGCTGCTGCAGGCTGCCAAGGTATACTGGGAAGGACTGCCGGAAGGTTATGAAGGCAAACGTTTCTATCATATCTCTACAGACGAAGTATACGGAGCTCTGGAAATGACGCATCCGGAAGGTATCGAACCGTCATTTACCACTACGGCTTCTTCAGCAGAGCATCATCTGGCATACGGAAAGGATTTCTTCTATGAGGATACGAAGTATAATCCGCACAGTCCGTATTCTGCCAGCAAGGCCAGTAGTGACCACTTTGTACGTGCCTTTCACGATACATACGGCATGCCGACCATTGTAACCAACTGTTCCAACAACTACGGGCCTTACCAGTTTCCGGAAAAACTGATTCCGCTGTTTATCAACAATATCCGTCACCGTAAACCGCTGCCGGTATATGGCAAGGGAGAAAATGTACGCGACTGGCTGTATGTTGTGGATCATGCACGGGCTATTGACGTGATTTTCCACAAAGGTAAGATTGCGGATACATACAACATCGGCGGATTCAACGAATGGAAGAATATTGATATCATCAAGACAGTGATCAAGACTGTAGACCGCCTGCTGGGACGTCCCGAAGGAGCTGACATGGATCTGATCACTTACGTAACTGACCGGAAGGGACATGACATGCGTTATGCCATTGACTCGACAAAACTGCAGCGGGAGCTGGGATGGGAACCGAGCCTGCAGTTTGAGGAAGGTATTGAGGAAACTGTGAAATGGTATCTGGACAATCAGGAATGGATGGACAACGTGACCAGTGGAGACTATCAGAAGTATTACGAAAGTATGTATAAAGATAGATAATTAAAGTGTTGCAAATCTGATATTTTCTTGTTATCTTTAGGACATGAATCTTAAAGATAAATGCTATGAAGTATTTCACCATGGAAGAGTGCATCCACTCAAAGGTTGCCCGGGAAAGAGGGATTGACAACACGCCTTCGCCGGAAATAGAGGCGCATATCACGGAGAGTGTGGAGAGTTTGCTGGACCCGCTGCGGGAGGCATGGGAAGCCTGTTCGCGGAAGCAGGGATGGGGAACGCCCGCCATCCGGATTTCATCGGGGTACCGCTGTCGGGAACTGAACCGGGCGGTAGGGGGAAGCGTGACTTCTGCCCACCGGTATGGCTATGCGTTCGATCTGATTCCGCTGAACGGACGGATGAGGGAATTCAAGGCGTTCTGCCGGGAGTTTCTGAAGGGGCGGGCTTTTGATCAGCTGATTTCGGAAAAGGAAAATGATCAGGGACTGCCGCAATGGACTCATTTCTGCGCACGTTTTTTGCCCATGTCGAGTTTGTATCCAGTGCGCCCAGGCACAAATCTCGAGATTGAAAAAATTTTTTCAATCTATTGTCTCCTTTGCGTCTGTTTAGACGCCCAGCTGCGCTTTTTCTTCTTCCGTCAGCGCGCGCCAGCTTCCTTTTGAAAGCGTCTCATCCAGGACGAGGGCACCCATCGACAGACGTTTTAAATACACGACTTCGTTGCCAACTGCCTGCAGCATCCGCTTGACCTGATGGAACCGTCCTTCTGTGATCGTCAGAAGCAGTCCACAGTCGGTATCCGAAAGCAGTTTTGTCTTTGCAGGCGCAGTCGGCGTTTCGTCCCCGATCTCAACGCCTGCTTCCAGCTTTTCGCACATCTGGCTCGTCACCGGCTTCTTCGTATGCACGAGATAAGTCTTTGGCACATGCTTTACAGGGGAAAGCAGCCTATGCGCAAGCGCTCCGTCGTTTGTAATCAGCAAAAGCCCCTCGGTGTCCTTGTCCAGCCGTCCAACCGGGGAAAGATCTTTTCCCGGAGCGTCCACAAGCAGGTCAAGCACCGTCTGATCGTGATGATCCCGCACCGCGGTCACAACGCCTGCCGGCTTATGCAGCATATAATAAAAATATTTCTGATAGGAAAAGCTGTGTCCATCCAGCGTAACCGTATCCTTTGTTTCGTCCACCTTCTGTTCCGGTGATTTTGCGGTTTCCCCGTTTACGGTTACCCGTCCTTTTTTGATAAATGCCTTCACCTCGCTTCGGGTTCCGGCTTCCATTTCACATAAATATTTGTCCAGTCTGATCAAAATGTTCCTCCCGGTCTAATTTTTCTGTTGTCCACATACTGTTAAGTATACTATACTCTGAAAGTCTTTGGTAGAATCAATGCGCAGAAAGCTGTTTCTCTTTTTCTTTTTCGGAACCCTTTCTATCCTGTGTCTGCTTCTGCTGCGCTTTCCTGCGCAGGCCGGAGCGCTCGCCGCCAACGGTCTGACACTCTGGTTCTCCAAAATGATTCCTGCTCTGTTTCCGTTCATGATTCTGTCCGGTTTCTTTCTTTCCACCGGCTTTTCCAACCTGCTCGCACGCCTGGCAGCGCCCGTTTTGCAGCCCGTTTTCCAGACAACTGACGCTTGCCTGTTCTGCATCCTGACCGGCTTTTTCTGCCCCGTTTCGGTTTTCGTTTCGGTTTCTGTGGCCCCGGCATATTGCCTGAGAGAAAAGAAAAACCCGCTATCCCTTA